>Ga0209536_100000978_pt1 | contig 47087 bp, 54 predicted proteins | sample DeeMarSeWOR28_12_FD_187461 | JGI IMG/M metagenome (GOLD analysis project Ga0209536, IMG submission 187461) | Marine sediment microbial communities from White Oak River estuary, North Carolina - WOR-2-8_12 (SPAdes) (version 2) | ecosystem: Environmental > Aquatic > Marine > Intertidal zone >...
GAGCCGAGGCGTGGTGGGAGTGTGCCCAGGACTTCGCCGCCGGCAACCTGGGCGTCCGAAGGCTGGGAACCGAACTCAGACGTCAACTCTGTGCTCCTCAGTACACCTTCAGGAATGGGAAGATTTTAATCGAGAAAAAAGAAGACATTGTCGACCGATTAGGTTATAGTCCGGACGAGGGCGATGCCTATGTAAATGGGATTTGGGCGTTGAAAAGACTGAGGCCACAGCCACTGTACAGCGAAATCGGGGCGCCGGAAGAGAGACGCAAAGGTAGAGGCGCTTATGGTAAATGGCGCCCAGGCAGAAAGCGCAGGTGATCACATGGGGATGGACCCGTTTACAATCGCAGAGATAGGCATTATGGCAGTATCCGCATATGGCGCAACCAAGAGCAAGAAACCGAGAGACCCGGCGCCCGTTCACACCACAGTAACCAAGACCGCCGGAGAACAGAAGGGTGGGGCTCGGCAGGTCAAGAAGTACCGACCCGCAGCACAGACGTTCGGCGACGACGACCTGCGCCTTGGCATGGCGGGCCGATTGGGACTGTAGAAAGGAGGCAGTCATGCCACGGGTAAAAGTCAAGGGCGGCTACAGGTGCCCGAAGTCAGGTAAAGTCTACACCCGCAAGACAGGCGGGCGAAGAGTCAGAAGAAAGAAACATTAGGAGTCATAAGTTGGAGATTCGATGCGAAAACTGTAAATGGTGGGAAGAGTTCGGCCTGGTTAATGAGGACCATCCCGATTGCGGCACAGAGGGGCTTTGCTGCCGATATGCTCCCAGGCTTGTCGAAGGTATGCTGTTTACGGCAAACGAGTGCGACATTAGCAAGCAGCAATACCCTATGTGTTGGGAAAATCTCCGGGCCGTGTGGCCCCTAGTGGGGGGATGGAAATGGTGTGGAGAATTTGAGCCAGAAGGAGACCACAAATGAGAAAGTACGGATTCGAGATAGGGCTTGTGCTCGGCAACTGTGTGATGATTGCCGTGCTACTGTGTGCAGGCGCCGCATCGCCGCAGAAGAAATATTGGCAGGACCAACTGGCCAAACCCGACCAAGCATGGATTGAAGCCTACGGCTACCAAGGTGAGTCGCTGCTGGCCTTCAACGTGCGTCAGTTGATAACGGCGGTCAACCGGCACGATCAGGGCATCAGACGCATGGCCCAGGAAATGCTCGCTATGGACAAGGAACTCAAGGCGTTGACAGGAGACCCCAATGATACACGACCAGAGGTTCCACAGCCCGGAGATCGAAAGTCGGACAAGCCAGAGTCCCCAGGACGTGACGTGTCCGGAGTGCCAGAGATTAGCCGGCCTGGCAAAGAACCTGGCGGGCAGTGAGCACGAAATCAAGCATGAGCTTGCCCTGCCGCACTGGAAGTGCCCGTATGAATCCGGATCGTTTCCGCAGGAAGATTGGTAGTCAGGGACCGCAACGGGAGAACTGAGTATGACAGCCTACAAACAGCAAAGTCTGTACAAGAGGATCATCGACCGTCAGGGTCAACTGGAGCGCAAGCGCGAGCCCTACGATGCCGCGGCAGATGAGATCGCCGAGCTTTACCGGCCCGACCTCATATCAGGCAAGGTGGGCCAGCAGAGCGAGGGCGGGTTCGATCACCCCGACATTGTAGAGGGTTCGGCCCCACACGCTCTGTTGATATGGCAGCGCGGCTTCATGGGCAACATGATGAGCAGGCGGGACATCTGGTTCAGGCAGCGGATGATCGAGCCTCCGCAGTCTACGGGCATCACGTTCCAGGGCATGGACGATGTCAACCACTACCTCCAGGACCTCAACGACCACATGACGGCCATATACAGGCGCAGCAACTACTACGACGTCTCGCCCGAGTTCCTTCGAGACGGCGGCAGTGTAGGCTCGCCCGTGATGCTGCGGGAATACGATCCGTTGCTGGACCGCTATATCATGAAAGTCCCGCCGTATCAGGCGAGGTGGCTGGACAAGGACATATTCGGCCAGGACAACGTCCTTCATGTGAAGTGGAAATGGAACGCCCTCCAGGCCGCGGAGTTCTTCGGCGAGGACAACCTGCCGATGTGCGTTAAGATTCAACTGCAAAACGGCAGGCATTACGACGAAACCGAGTACATTCAGGCAATCTACGGTGCAGGCGATCCGATCTACAGCGACCTGCCCGAGGATGTTGCATTGACCCGCCCGTGGATGGAGCACTTCGTCTGCACCTCGGCGACGCAGAACGAGCAAAAAATACTCGAACCGAAAAATAAGGGACCCGGGTATTTTCAGCGTCCGTTCTCAAGTTGGCATTATCATCGCAACTGGCATGAAGTCTACAGCAGGACGATGGCCCACTTTGCGATCTATGATACCAGGGGCGCCAACGCCCACTTCGAAGCGGTATTCGGCGAGGCCGAAGTGTCACTGCGCCCACCCACCTGGGCAATGAGGACAATGCAAAGCATCCTCGACCTGACTCCAGGCGGCGAGAATTACGCCCGCAACACCAAGGAATACGAAATGCCGCCGCAGTTCCTCCAGCGCGCGAGCGGTTACGACGTCGGGGTGGACTTCGGCGACCGCCTGATAGGCAATATCAACAGGTGGTTCCACGTCGATCTGTTCATGCAGATCAGTCAGATGATCCTGACCAAGAACCAGCCCGAAACAGCATACGGACTGATGCGGGCCGAGGCCGAGAAGCAGGGCCAACTCGCGCCGCAGGTCGAGACCTACGAGACGCAGGTCCTAGGGGATACGCACACCGGACTCTTAGACGCCGAGATGGACCGCGAGCCCGCCTATCCGTGGGGCGCACTGCCCGAGCCTCCGGACATCGTCAAGGAGTTCTCCGAAGGCGGTCTTGACGTGGAGTTCGTCGGCCCCCTGAGCATGGCTCAGATCAGGGACAGGACCGTCCTGAACTTCTACCGCAACCTCGGCGTGGCCGAGGCCGTCGCGGGGTTCAGCCCCGAGGCGATGCACAAGATCAAATGGCCCGAGGCGCTCGAACGGGTAATGGAGGCCGGCAACTTCCCGCAGGGCGACTTGAGATCGGCCGATGAGTACGCCGAACTGGTCGAAGGTATCAGGCAGCGGGCCATCCAGGCCGAGGTGGCTCAGAACGCCCCGAAGATGGCCCAGGCGATCAAGAACCTCCAGGGCACAACTGAGCAGGGCAGTCCGCTCAAGGCACTTACGGGAGACGCAGCGTGACCACGAATCATCCGGCACCACTGCACAACGACAGATTGCACATGACGTTCAATGAGCGGCTGGAAATGTACCAGCGGCACCGCAAGGCATTGATTGAGGAACTGGAGTTGATTTTCAATCCGGATGACAGCGGCGACAGGTCGGCGTTGGGCCGGGCGATGTGCCGGAAGATGCACGAGCTATGCCCGGATAAAGGCATTCTGCTTGAGTGTGTAGCTCAAGGAGTAATCACGGCAGCAAAACGTATTCGCGCACAGGAAGGATAGAGACATGGCAAAGAAGAAGGCAGCACCGAAAAAAGAGACGGCAGACCTCACTCCGGAGCAGAAGCTGGCGGCGGACTGGCCGGCCAAGCACAAGCAACTCGCCCCGTATATTACCGAGTTGGGTCGCATCAGGACAGGCCTCAAGCCGAGCGCAATCGAAAAGGCAAAGGACATCCTGAAGAACTACGGTTTTTAGGAGACATGAAAGGAAGACCACAGTGGCCAGACCAACCAGAGTCAAGATCAAGCGCGGCGATCAGTGGGTGTATGTCGATGAGCTTGATCAGGTCCGCGAGCAGGAAAACCAGGAAGCCCGCGAGGCCCATGTGCCCGGCCCGATAGTCATCAACACCCTGCCCAGATTGCAGGACCTTGATGATGAAGTGCCCTACGACCAACTGACCTTCGAGCACCCGGAGGTGAATCCCTACATCGTCTCGGTGGATGGCGGTCGGTCGGTCAAGATTCGTATGGGTTTATCGCCCGAGCAGCATTGTATTGCCGAGCAGATCATCGCCCGGTTCAAGAAGAAGATTCGCAAGAAAACCAAGAAGACCACGCACAAGAAGAAGGTGGCAAAGAAAAGGAGTAAACGAGCATGTTGAAGCACTGGCTATACGGATCGGGTATCAGAGTATTCCACACCGAAGGTGGCGGTGAGGGCGGTGGGGGTGGTGAAGGAGTCGAAGGCGGCGATACTGGCTGGCAGGCAGACCACCCATTCTTCGCCGACAATCCGGATGCGGCCAAGGCATTCGCGAAATACACCAGCGCCGAGGAGGCATGGAAGGGCGCCCACGAAGCGGTACGCAAGGTGGGCGAACCTTACAAGCTGCCCAAGGACCTCTCAAAGCTCACCGAGGAGCAGGCCGCCGATTTCCAGAAGGGCCTCAACACTCTTCGAGGCGTTCCCGAGAGTCCGGACAAATACAACTTAACCCTCGGTGATGATGTCGCCGTTGACGATGAGACCATGTCCGAGTTCCGCCAGATGGCTCACAAAGAGGGTTGGACCGAGGCGCAGGCCCAGGGCGTACTGGACCTCTACAAGGGATATGTCGGCAGGATGGTCGACAAGCGTAACGGCATGATCAAGGACATGACAGACAAGAACTACGACCAGTACGTCAAGGAGAAGGGCAGCGAGGCCGACGCCAAGCTCAGGCACGGGTGGATCAAAGAGTACCTCCAGACCTGCTGCCTCGGGGAAGACGGCCAGCCCGACAAGGATGTATGGGAGGCGTTCCAGGCCCGCATCCTCCACGAGGACCGCATTATCGAACTACCGTTGGTGCGGGCGCTGGAGGAACCGGCCAGGCTGGCTCGTGGCGGCGGTGGTGCTCCTGCCGGCCAGGGCGCCAGTCGGATTGCTCCAGGAGCGCTGGACTATCCGGAAATGAAGAAGAAATAGGGGTCTAAATCATGAGCATGGAAGACACACAACCACAACCAGCAGGTGACGACGGTGGCGTCAACCCTCCGCAGCCACAGAAACTGCCGACCCCTCATCAGATGCACTCGCTGATGCACATGCTGGTAGGTCTGTTGAACGGCATAACAATTTCAGAAAAAGCGCTTGACGAGTACGATTCCGAGAGTAAGATCAACATCACGTATGATGAAGAAGCAAAGTCATGGTCGATGTGGACAGGCAAGAAAGATGACGCACCTAAGATCATAACACCCGGTCTGGTCAAGCCGAAGAGGAAACGGCGGCGAATCCAACTGCCCTCTTCAGGCGACCGCCGAAGAATGTTTGGGAGTTAATCAACCGCTTGCGTAGAGCGGACAATTCAGCCACCCCTCTCACGAGGGCCTGAGACTTACGGCTTCAGGTAAGCCGGGGCCTAGCACGCCCTGAGTGTCAGGAGCAAAGCCCGCACATCGCGGCTACCTTTTCTCCGTTGTTGTAATGACAACCATTTTTTAGGAGAAACCGCGATGGCGGAAATCAATGTAGCATCTCAACTGAGCTATGGCGAGATAGCCAAGCGCACGGACCCCAAGGGCGGCCTCGTAGAAATCTTCGAGGCGATGAACGAGGTCAATCCCGTCTTCAAGTTCATCCCCGCCGTTCAGGCGAACCGCAGGTACAGTCACTTTGTCACTCGCCGAACCTCGGTGCCGAGTGGAACCTGGAGGAAGTTCTACCAGGGTACCGCCAAGAAGGCGAGCACCACGCAGACCCAGACCTTCCCGGTCGCCCTGCTTGAGGCTCTTTCAGAAGTCGATGAGGACCTGATCGACACCTCCGAGGACCCCGCAGGCACTCGCCGGCAGGAGGACATGGCGTTTGTCGAGGGTATGCAGCAGCAGGTCATGGACGCCCTGATCTCCGGGACAACGTCAGGGACGCCCGAGCAGATCGACGGCCTCCAGGGCTACCTCAACAGCCTGTCCAATACGATGGTCTTCGATGGCGGCAACAGCGGAGGCACCAGCATCTATGTGGTCGATATGTCGCCCTCGACTACGTTCATGATCTACCCTTCTGGCGCCACGAATCGCGGCCCGCAAGGCCTGTCGATCAACACCAACCCGACCGGCGGCAACGGTAAGAAATGGGTCACTGACTCAAACAGCCTGGACTACCTCGCCTACTGCACGCAGTTCAAGTGGTGGGTCGGATGGGTGGTCAGGGACATGCTGGCAATCGGCCGGTACGCGAACATCAACCCGACAGTCGGCGGCAGCAACACCTTCGACGAGAACAAACTGATCGAGATGCTGAACTACGGCCGGTTCAATCCCCGCACGACCTACATCCTCTGCACCAAGGAGGTCAAGGCCCAGATGCAGATCAGGGCCAAGGACAAGGCCAACGTCAACTTCTCCGTGACCAACGCCCTTTCGGGCGAAGAGGTCGTGATGTTCGGCGGCTACGCCCCGGTCATGCGGTGCGACTCGATCAGCACCAGCGAGACAGTCGTGACGTGATCCTGATGTGACGTAATGTGACAAGTTCATACGAAACTCAAGCATAAGGAGTTAACGATGAGTATGATAGATTCCAGGTGGGAATTTTGGGATGATCAAGCCCTTACCACCGCCGAAAAATCCCACACCAACGGCAACCTGATCGACCTTGAGGAGAATGGCGTTACCGACGAGATGCTGCCGGCGATGCTCTACTTCAACATCAAGGTCGGCACGGGCTTCACCGGAACCGACAGCGGTGTGATGATCAGTCTGATCACCAGCGACTCGGCGACCTTCGCATCGGGCAACCAGTGTGTAATCTCGCTCGGCAGTACGAGTGTGCCGATCCTGGTGGCCGAACTGGCCGCAGGTGCCGTCTTCAGTGCCTCCAGGCACATCTTCAACCTCAAGAAATACCTGGGTGCGTTCTGGGAACCCGTCTCCGAAGCAGGGGCGACCGGCAAACTTGATTGTTGGGCAGGCCTCGAACCGCTGTCGCCTCTCAAAGTACAGAAGGCGCCGGACGGCTACACAATTGCCTAGCTAGGACATGAGTGCCGGGGGCGCCATCTTTGTGGTTCCCCCGGCATAGAACGTGCAACCTCTTTTAGGAGATGCAGTTATGAAACGGATGATATGTATCGTACTGGCGGTAAGTCTGACCTTGCTGCTGATGATCATGTCTTTGCTCCCGCTGGCCCGGAGCGCGACCATAAGTTACGGCTTGACGCACTACAACGCCAACCGGGGCTATATCGGCTCGGGGACATACAACGACCCGCTCTACAACTTCATCAACGAGGTCGAGACAGAACTCGAAGCCAGCAAGACGATTATGATTGATTACTACCCCGCTGCGGTTGAGCTTGACGGCACAGCACCGCCTACACTGACAGCCATCGGGACGGACGGACAGGCGAATATCTCGGCCCTGGCTTTCGACGCCGATGGAGGCAGCACAGGCGACGACATCGCCTTCCTCAACTGGACCGTGCCGGATGGCTATGTGGCCGACTCGGCGAGACTCAACGTTTGGTACTCGTTTTCCACCGCCGAAGATGCAGCGGACGAGGCGCAATTCGACTTCACTGTGCAAGCCTGCGCAGCCGGCGAGGCGCTGGATGCAGCAGGCACCGCACTGGCCGACCAGACGACAGTAATTGCCGCCGGCAACACCGATAACGGCAAACTCCACATCACGCAGTACAACATCGAGGTTGAAGACATTGCCGTTGACGACCTAGTGATAATCATGGTGACTGTGGACGAAAGCGCGTCGGCCCTTGCCAATTCCGGGACGCTCGACGTGCATAAGTTTGTTATCGAGTACGAATCCAGCGAGCGGTAAGGCTGGTTCCACGAAATAGGGCCGGGGCAGTTGTGGTCTTCTGGTGTCCCGCGCCCTTTTTTCAGAAAGGCACACGATGTTCAAACAAATAGCGTTACCGCAGGAGACGTGGGGTGCGGCGGAAACTGCCCTCGTGACCCGCAAACTGAACGACCGTGGCCAGGTCTCGCAAATATCCTTCAAGGGCAATAATGCCACCAATGCGATCACGTATGAGTTGATCATCTACGACCCGCTCGGCGGGGTCCTCTACACTCAGTCGGGGATCGTTGACGCAACAACGACCGTCTACCATGCCACGAAGGATTCTGAAGACTTCCACGAGTTCATCGTCGCCCCTGGTTGCACCTACACCCTTGAACCCTCCGGCGCTCCGGGCGTGAGCACTGGCATTGTCGACATCATTCTTGGAATGAAGGAATAAGCAATGTTCAAGCTAGTCACAATACCACAATTGACGTGGGCCGATACTGAGACTGCCGCGCAGACCGTCAATCTCTTTGACCGGGGCCAGGTGTCGCAGATCAGTGTCAAGGTGAACGACAACACCGGCAACAGGACAGTGCAGGTAACGATCAGCGACGAAAATGCCGGGCAGTTGTATGATAAATCCCTAATCCCCGAGAATGCCGTAACGGTCTACCACGCAACCAAAGACACCGAAGACTTCCACGAATTTGTCATCGGGCCGGGCTGTACTCTCAAGGTCACGCCTTCGGGCGATCCCGGCGCGTCTGGCCTGGAAGTTGATATTGTCCTCGGTATGGAGGAATAGACCATGCGTGAAGGGCCGCTGAAGATGCTTGTCATCGCAGCGATCATGGCCCTGCCACTCACAATGGGTGCGGGTTCTGCGATCCTGCCGTACATCACGCCCTTTATGCGCACAGTCCTGGACGACGCCGACGCCGAGACCGCCAGAGATACTCTTGAGGCCGCCGGCTGGTCGGCGACGATAGTGAACAGCCCGACGAGTGCAGGAGAGGAGGGCGACCTGTGGGCAGATTCCGGAGGCAATTACCTCTACGTGGCCTACGGCGACAATCAATGGCACCGGGTAGCCATAGCCACATGGACGCCCGGAGCAAACCATTTGTTGCAGGAAGACGGCACTAGCTTCCTGCTTCAGGAAGACGGGACGTCCAAAATCATACTGGAGAATTGATAATGAAAAAGCTCGCCCTATTGCTGGTCTTGATTCTCCCGGCCGCCTTGCAAGCGGCTGACGCGAAACTGACGGCCCTGAGTCAACTGGCCCAGGCGGACAACGATGATCTTATCTACGTGGTGGACGACGCCAATGGTACGCCTGCAAGCTACAAGATACCGCGCGAGGAATTTCTGATCTCCTGGGCCGGGTCCACCAACATTACGACCTTGGGCACGATAGCCTCGGGAACGTGGCAGGGTACGACCATAGCCGTCGATCAAGGGGGTACGGGGGCCACATCCCTCTCAGATGGGTTCGTCCTTCTAGGCAACGCCACTGGCGCCATTCAGGCCCTCGATGTCACGACCGATGGCGGGATCATCATAGGCGACGGCACGACCGACCCAGTAGTTCTCGACGTAGGTTCCTCGACGGCAATTACCATTCTGGGAACTGTCGGTACTGGAACGTGGGAAGCTACTGATGTGGGTGTAGAACATGGCGGCACTGGCCGCTCGACTTCGACTACAGCCTACGGCCTGATAGCGGCTGGCACGACGGCGACGGGAGCACATCAGACGCTTGCAGCCGGTTTGACTACCCAGATACTCGTAGGCGGTGGGGCAGCGGCCTTGCCTTCGTGGGGCACAGACATTCCCACCGCTGTTACTATCGGATCGGGCTATATCTACCGGGCTGGTGGGACAGACGTTCCAGTAGGCGACGGCGGGCTAGGCACAGATGTCTCAGCGTTCACCGATGGGTTAGTGGGGGTGGCTACGGGGGCCGTAACCGATATAGACTCCGAAGGCGAGTTGGAAACAGCTCTCGGAAGCATCGACATTATGGTTGTAGCTACTGACGACTTTTCATCTGCAAACCTCGCTACTGCACTGTCAGATGAAACAGGAACGGGCGGTGGCTTTGTGCGAGCCAATAGTGCAACTATGGATTCGCCGACTTTCACCACGGCTGTTACCGCTACAGACCTGCTTACCAATGCACACTTTACCCACTCGACCGATTGGGGAGACATCGAAACCGACGGCAGTGGCAATGTCCTGATCGACGCCGACAACAACGTCACGATCACGGGTGATTGGAATTTCGGGGGGGCTACAAACTTCGAGCTACCGAACTCGGCAACACCGACACTCCCAAACCTCGCCGGTGAGGTAGCTCTTGACACCGACCTCTTGAGCGGGACCACCGGCCAGGGGATTCTCGAACTTCATTCAGGCGTGCAACTGACCTACATTGTCGGCACAATCGACACTCCGGGCGATGACGAAATACCGAAATATGACTCGACCACAGGGACTATCCAATGGGAGACTGACGCTGGAGCCGCAGGCGGCGATGCCTGGAGCGACCCGGTAGACTCGGACATCCTGCCAACGGGCAATGACAATACCTTTGACATCGGCAGTTCCGGCGCTTCGTTTGCCGAAGGCTGGTTTGACACAATGCTCTACAGCAAGGCGATAACTCTGACCGATGAGGACGCTTCCCCGACCGGCGCGGGCGAATTGAAGTATGATAACGGCATTACCGGCCTCGATGACGGAGCTTTGGTGTGGTATGACGATGATGAAATTCGCACGATAGTTGACATCGACGCTTCTGAGGGAGTCTTCGAGAGCGGCGATGACGGGCATGTTGTGACTTTCAACTGGAATGCTGGGGCGGCATACTTCGACCTTCAGGCTCCTGGGGCTGCTTCCGGTGATATAACCGACGTCTGGACCGACGATACAGGTGATGTATCCGCCTTGACTGCCGGAGCAGGCGATACTCTCGACGCAGGAGGGGCCGACAGTACCGTTCCCTGGGAAATTGATTCTACCGGCACACCAACGACCGAGGGTGAGGCACTATGGAGGACCGACGTTGATAACCTGCTCATTGGCGACGGAGCGGCCGGGACAGTCTACATGGCAAAGGGAGCTTCGGACGGCGATGCACTCGCGGGAGACTCGGCATCTGGCTTTTTCGACACCGGCACGGTAGAAGTAACCTATGGCGGCACTGGAGCGGCGTCTTTGTCCGATGGTTTCGTATTGCTCGGCAACGCCACCGGAGCAATACAAGCCCTTGACGTCACGACTGATGGCGGAATAATCATCGGTGATGGTACTACCGACCCGGTAGTTCTCGACGTTGGTTCCTCGACGGCAATTACTATTCTGGGCACTGTTGGAACTGGGACGTGGGAGGCCACCGACGTCGGAGTTGAGCATGGTGGCACAGGTCGGTCTACTTCAACTACGGCTTATGGTCTCATAGCAGCGGGAACGACCGCCACAGGGGCTCACCAGACCCTTGCGGCGGGCGGCACCGACGAAATGCTTGTGGGGGGCGGGGCTGCGGCTCTGCCGATCTGGACAACCGCGACAGGGACGGGGGCGCCTGTGCGGGCAGACTCTCCGTCCTTCTCGACGGAACTGACCGCCACCGACCTGATCGACGTGGAAGACCTCAAACATGAAGATCACGGAGAAATCGACTACTCTACCGGAAACGCAGTGATTGACGACGGCGTGGCAGTAACCAACTGGAACCTCACCACACCGACCATTACCACCAGTGCGACCGTGACTGATGGAACGTGGATCGGAATATCAGGGGGAGAAACGATCACCTTCGACGGTACTGGCGACGACATCCAGATTGATGGGGCTCAGGTGGGCATCGGAGTGGACCCCACGCAAAAATTTCAGGTCGGCTCTGCCACTAACACCGACCGCATAAGCCTCTACCATGATGACACTGACGCTTATATGGAATGGGACGACGGTGTGTTGCGTGTCCGCACAACTGAAACAGATCAAAATGGAGACATGCGTATATACGGTAATGGGACAGGTTACGCCGCTTTGCGACTCTATGATGAAGACGATGCAGAATCAGTTGTAATAACGTCCCAAAGTCAACAGGGGTATATCTTCGTCTCTGGCACTGGACCGTCATTCTTGAACTTACAGCACGAGGCAGAGGCCGGGGTAAAGCTCTTTACAAGCGCCGGTGACAATGAGACGCCCGAACTGTTCGTCTATGGGTATCGGACGGGCGACCAGTTACGCAATATGCAGATCGCGGTCGGGATTGATGCTGTGGATACCGCCTCGTTCGACGGCGTGAGCAACTACCTGTTTGACGGCACTATCCAAGCTAATACCTCGCTGATCCTGACAGGGGCCGATGCAGACCCGACCCTGGCCGGGCAGATACGATACGATTCAACAATCACCGGCCTGGCCGATGGCGGTCTTGTCTGGTACGACCAGGATGAGATACGCAGGGTGGTGGACATCGACGCTTCCGAGGGCGACTTCGCATCGGGTGACGATGCCAAGCTCGTTCGCTACGTCTGGAACGCTGGCAATGGGTATTTCGACCTTGTTACAGCAGCGGGTGGCGGGGATATGTCGAAGTCCACTTACGATGTTGACACCGACAACGACATCGACCAGGCGGCGGGCGGCACCGAACTTGATAGCTCGGGTGTGACTGACGGCCAACTGTTCATCGGCAACTCGACCGGCAATGTATGGGCCCTGGGAACCATCGGCGAAGGGTTGGCTATCGACGTTACCAATGGCAGCGGAACGGTCAGCGTAGCGTTTGATCCCACGGAAATGACCGGCGCACGGACGTGGAATGACGATACCACCGACGCCTCATTCGCCTGGACCTTCGGGCTGAACGCCGGCACAGACCCGCAGATTACCTTTGGCGATGGCATTATCAATGCTACGCAGGGAGCTTGGCAGGTCTCCGGCAATGCGGTGTACTATGCAACCGGCACTGATGTTGCCGTAACGGACGGGGGAACGGGCGTAGGAACGCTTGATGATGGGTTTGTCTTACTGGGTAATGCAGCGAACGCCATCCAGACACTTGACGTAACGGGCGACGGCTCGATCATAATTGGTGACGGAACGACCGACCCCACGACACTAGCTGCATTCACATCTTCAACAGGCCAACTCAAGCACGAGTCTGGCGGCATCGAAGCCGATATTTCAGCCATAGCGGATGGTGGTATTCTGGTTGGAACTGGTGCCGGGACGATGGCGATCAGAGCATCCGCCTTGACTGCGGGAGCGGCAGGGTTCTTTACGCATGAACTAGGAGGACTCGAAGCCGATGTCTCAGGCTACACAACCGGTCTCTTTGGCCTTATCACCGGCACGACGACAGACATCGACACCCCTGGGGAGTTGGAAACCGCAGCGGGGCTGGGAGCGTTCTTCTCCGATTACGCAGATGATGGCGACCAGGCTACGATGCAGACTACTCTCGGACTTGGTACGGGCGACAGCCCGCAATTTACAGCAGTAAATATAGGTGATGCCTCTGATACAACCCTGTCGAGAAATGCAGCGGGAATCTTGCAGGTAGAATCGAACGTCATACCAAGAGAGATAGATGTGCCCGGCATGACGAGTACTACTCCGAAAGTGATCTATGCCTTTGCTATTCACGACATAGACGATGGGATGGACGATATAGCTATCCAGTTTCCACGGGCCATGACAATTAGCAAAGTAACGGCAATGTGTATCGGCGGCACCAATGTAGTCGGCAGGCTTTATGAGGTTGACGGAGACGGCGACGACAGCGATGCCGTTGGTGTGGAGACGTCAGATTGGACATTTACGACCACGGAAACGGAGGATACATCATTCAATAACGCCGCACTCGACGCTGGCGATTATCTTCAGTGGGATACTACCTCAGTAAGCGGATCGGTGACGTGCTTTAGGGTTACTGTTGAAGGATATGAAACATAAAAGGAGATAATAGTATGGCAATCAGTTACCCCACAGAATGCGACAGTCCGCGACGGCGAATCGAATATTTGTTTGCACTGATGGAGGTCTTGCGGCATGTACATAACCTGATGAGCTATTGGTATCACAATCCCATCACTCAGGTTCAATACGATAACCCACCATTGCCTGACGTGCCGCTGCCGCTTCGGCCTGTTGTCAGGACGGCATTTACTTTCCTGAAAAATAAATACCCATTCAAAGTTCAGCTTACAGATGCAGACTGGAAGGAATTTGACCAGGTTGATTATATGCCGCGTCTGCATAAAATCTGCACACAAATAGCGATTCAAAAGAACGACCTGAAGAATTCCACAACATATAATGTGAGCATAGACATCTGATGGCCAACGAAGATTTTACAACCTATACTGAGGTGGATGAAAACAACGACATCACGGTGACGTCGTCCACAGTGTCATGGACGTCACTATCTCGCGGTGACAACTCATACGTGTATAAGGATCACGGTGTCGATCACTTCGACGGCGACTTCACACATCAGTTTGAGATGCTGATAGAGAACGCCGATGTTACCGTGCCCCGGCAGGTAATGTGGATGATTGCCAATGCCATCAACAACGAAGAGGCGTTGATTTCTGCATCAGAGGACCTCCAAAATATATTTTACTACGACAATACAAACCTGTATTTGCGGGTTGTTGAGGGTGGCGCTAGTGCTAGCACTGATATTTTTGCCGCATTCGTCGAAGGGACACCCTACTTTGTAACCGTCAGCCGTGATGATGATGGTGGAGCCAACAACACCGGCCAGCTTGTCGCCGTTATCCGTACCGGCAGTCATACCGGAACAATCCAGGACACGCTTACCGTGGATTGTTCGGCCGGAGAGCAAAACGATTTCCGCTATCTCTATGCCTGTGCCACTTATGACACCGGCCATAATAACCGTGATTGTGACGGGTATACGCAGGATATGGACCTCAATGAAGGTGCTCCCCCAGCTACAACCCCGCAAGTAATTTTCATTAGTGCCATGATCCCTGCGATGTGGGTCGCTCAAGGCAAAGTTACTCGCAGGCAGTTCTTGCGCAATACAGGACTATGTTTTCTATAGATGACAATATGAAACGTGCGATACTTTTAATGCTCATGCTCAACGCTCTGGTCAACGGGGCCGATGAAATCCGGGCTTTCAGCCACGCCTCTACCTGCTATACTGTTATCAGGGAACTCGACGGTGACGTGTGGTACGTGACCGGGCAGGTCTTCGAAGCGTGGGGTACTGGTTCGAGGACGGCGGCAGATTATGACATCGCACTCACGGACAAGAGCGGTTGGATGTTCGTCGGCGATATGGATACCAATATTGGGGCGGGGTATTACTATCTCGTCACCCATGAACAGGCAGGGGGAGCCCCGGCTGATACGGACCCGGCTATCTGGCAGGAGTATGGATATTGGACAGGGTCTACGTGGTATCCCGGTCGAGTGCCTTGGAAGGACAAAGTTGCTGACTTCACTGCGGAGGACGAGTTCGGCGGAGAAGTGGGAGGGCTTGATCCGAACATAACTGAGATCAAAGCCATAACCGATATTTTCTATACGCTGGACACGACAGTTGCCGGGCCGAACGATGCGAACAACTTTACTATCACGGCGGGCATAGACGCAAACGATGTGTATGAGGGTATGATGATTTCCGTCCAGGATGCTGGGGACTCTCACTGGGAAACGCGAATGATAGATGTGTACCAAGTCGGCAGGGACGTCACCGTTGATTATCCATTCAGTTTTACGCCAGCCGCAGGTGACCTTGTCTACATCTGGAACATCATGTATTACCCGCTTGATGCGTTTGACTCAGCCTTATCCACGGGCACCTTATATGGGCCAGGCATTCTGCATATCGACAGAACGGAGTCGAGCATCCTATACATAGACAGACGGGAGTGACATTATGGCTGACAATCCACAAAAACGAGCGATAGCCAATAAAGCCCTGACCATCCTGGTAGCCGGCAGAACTTCCAATGCAGGGATGCTGTTCGATTCCATAGACGATACGGAGTTCGCCGACTATACCACGGTCTCCGAGGCCTCGAACAAGGACAAGCGATTGGTGTGCTTTCTCTACGAGGACGTGCTGAAGCAGGTAATCGAAGACGTGGACCCTGAGTTCGCCAGCAAGTTTGAGGACCTCGGCCGGGAGGTCAAGATCGACCAGGAGTTCGGCGGATGGGACTACCTGTTCGAACTGCCGGACGATTACTTGCATCTAAGGGCGCAAGTAGCCGAGGGCAATCCGGAAAAGACTTTCCCGCAGGATACGATGCTTTTTCACGGCTACTCTCATGTGGTAAGCGGATCGGACGGCCAGGCGTATCAATGCCAGACCAATCACACTTCAGTTGACGACGCCAACGACGGCCAGCCTCCGGGCAACGACGGCAACTCGAACTGGACGTTGTACGATACTGACGGCAGCCTCGGGGCGACATGGTACGAAAGTGTTGCTTACAAGACCAATCGCACAGCCTGGTTGATGGCCAGCAATCACTTCAGCAACGAGGACGGCGACGGTGCCTACATCCGATACTCCAGGTACGTGCAGGCCGGCGTCAGCGACATGCCGCAATACTACCCTTCGGTGTTCAAGAACTGCTTTGCTGCGAGGCTCGCCGCAGAGATGGCCCAGGACTCCAAGGACTACGAGCGGAGACTGCGACTGCTGGATGAATACGAGAACCACCACAAGATAGAATGCTGGTCCGTCCAGTACGGCAACAAGCACGTAGACCGGCCAAAGACAGTCCTCGAACGCCGCAGAGGAGGCAGGGGCCGCTCGTTATATGACAGAAGATTGGGGCAGTGGACATGAGAAAGCGACTCGAAATCCTGGTGCCGCTCCTGGTGGTCTGCACCACCTTCGCTATCGGCGCGACGGTCAACAAGATGGCGAACCTCAACCAGTTCAATTCGGGAGAGGTATCAGGGCTTTTGGAAGGCAGAACCGACTACCAAAAGTACAACGCCTCGGCTCGCACCCTCCAGAATATGATCGTCCGCTCACAGGGGCCTGTTCAGCGCCGTCCGGGCCTCAAGTGGATTTCGACCGTCAAGGACTCAAACGATCAGGCCCGCCTGATTCCCTTCGAATACTCGACTGAAGACGCCTACGCCATCGAACTTGGCGATCTGTACGCGAGATTCTACCGAGACGCCTCGCCGGTCCTGGATGCCAACGGCGTTGTCTATGAGATCGCAACCCCTTGGGACAGCAATGACTTATTCGATCTGCACTACGCCCAGGATGCAGAATATCTCCGGGTGGTGCATCCGAACTACGCTCCGCACAAGATATGGAGGGCGAGCGCCAACCACGCCGACTGGCGATGCGAGAAGATCAAGTTTGTGGACGGGCCGTTCCTTGATGAGAACACTCAGGTAGGCGTGACCCTTACCGCCGGCAGTACGGGCGATGCCAACGGTCACGATTATTACAAGATCAACGAGGAGGCGAGCGTTCTGCTGCACGGCGCTAACTGGTACGCCCAGACCTTTACGGCATCCAAATCCTATACGGCAACAGGCGTCAAATTGAAACTGTTGCGAGTAGGATCGCTGCCCGGCGAAGTCGCGGCGTCACTACGGGCGACTTCCGGAAGTCTGCCTACGGGTGCGGACCTGACCTCCGGAGTTGTCGACGGGAACACTGTAACGACCAATATCGGCGGTGAGTGGAAGGAGTTTGTATTCAGCAGCCCGCAGGCGCTAACCGGCAGTACTGAATATGCAATCGTCTATCGCGCGGTCGATGCGACACCAACCGATTACATCCGCTGGCGGCTCGACGTGGACCCGGCAACGACCTACACAAACGGCCAAGTGTGCGTCTCTGGCAATTCGGGCTCGACATGGGCGGCAGGCACGGCCGATGCGATGTTCAAGGTCGTCGCGCAGGACGTCAACTCCAGCACCACCAGCACGACGGTTAACGCCAGCGCCGACATCTTCGATCCGCTTCATGTAGGGTCCATCTGGCAAATCTCCCACCAAGAGGATGGCGCGGCCATAAGAGGCACTTTCACAACTACGGAATGGCGAGTCCAGGCAGGTGGAGCATCCGATCAGAACTCGGCGACAATAACCGTGTACGAGGACCAGGACTACGCCATCACATGCGTTGGATTCTGGGCAGGTACCCTGCTGATTCAAAGATCGGTTAACAACGGAGTGACGTGGGATACTGTCTACGCCTACACCAAGGGCGCTCAGACAGAACCCGGTCTGGTCTTCACAGGGACCGAGACCGAGGAGGATGCGCTCTATCGCCTTCAGATGAAAGACCTTGTCGGCTATCGGCCCCACCGCAATGATTATTACTTATCATTTCCATACACGCTGATCTCCCTGCCGTTCACGCGGCAAGGCGTTGTAGAAATTACCGGCTACACCGATCCAAATACTGTTGATGTCTCGATTCGCAAGTCGCTCGGCGCGGTAACAGGCACCTCGATATGGGCCGAGGGGGCCTGGAGCGATTACCGCGGATGGCCGCGAACGGTGGAATATCATGAGCAGCGGTGCCTCTATGGTGGTTCGAGGTCATGGCCACAGACAATCTGGGCCTCTATCACAGCGACAAAGGACAGCGAGTACGACGACTTCGATGAAGGTCCCAAGAACGATCCGGCCGCCGATGATGCCTGGACGTATGTTCTTCCCGGGATGAGTCCGATCCAATGGATGAAAAGCGCCGACTTCCTCATGATTGGAACCACGAAGGCGGTCGGGCGGCTCGGCACCGAAACCGAAGCCATCACCCCCCTGGTGTCACCACCCTACCGCACCCAGGCCAAGAACGGTTCTGCATACATACAGCCGGTCGACGCCGTCGACGCCCTGCTCTACGTAGAGCGGGGAGGTGAGAAGGTCCGCGAACTGACCTACACCTATGCCAGTGATAGGTTCATCGCTCCCGACATGACGATCCTGGCGCAGCACATTACCGGCACGGGCCTTATCGAGATCGCATTCCAGAACCGCCCCGACCCGATACTCTGGGCGATCCGCGAGGACGGGTATGCGCTGTCTCTGACCTACGAGCGTAAGCAGGAGGTACTGGCATGGGCCAGGCACAATACCGGCCAGGACGTGAACGACTGGAATGACATTGATCTATTCGAGTCGGTTACTGTGATTCCGGGGTCGGGAACTACGCCATCGGGCGATACTTGGGTTGAGGATGCAGTCTATTTTATCGTAAACAGAACAATTGACGGCAATGACTACAGATTGGTCGAGGTGATGACGCCTATGGATTGGGGCGCGGACGAGGATTGGGCGTGGTTTGTCGACGGAGGCATCAGCGGCAATTCGAGTGGCGTGGCCGAGACGGGCGGCGGAGCTACGACGTACACCATGAGCTACATCAGTGAAAACGGGGCGATTTGGGGCATCCCATTGGGAGACAGGGCAATGCTCAGCGGCCCGGATGCTAACGATGTCAATGACGTTGGCGGTGGAATTGTAGGCATCCCCTATACCGCGCACCCATTCAGTAGCGGCGACGTGATTCGCATTGCAGGCTCGACCAATTACACCGGCACCCACACGCTGACAGCAGGTACATCTGCGAATGAATTGCAATTCAGCGACACATACACACCAGAGACGTTCGATGGGACCGAGCAGATATACGAATACATAAACGTCAGCGCCGGATATGGACGTTTTATCGTCGATGCGAACTATGTCATGTACTATGGTCACAGCAAGACCGGCAGCAATCCCAACGTCACCTACGTCACGCGTCTCGAACCAAACGGCGTAACGACCGCAGACTATGATTTTCTGACCACCAGTTCGGAGACCATGTACCAGGACGGATTTACGGGCGACTGCCGGGGTTTGGCTGTTAGCACCGATGCCAATGACCTGTTCATGTGGCTCAACAAAGACGGCGCTACTGACCACGGGTATATGCACCGCTGGAACCTTGCAACTGGTGATCTGAAATGGGAAAGTTCCCCTGTCGTCGGGGTTACAAGCTGGCCGGGCTACGATATGTGCATTGACGATGCCAACAATGCCTACGCTCCCGGTACTAACGGCTCTGAGATTATCCAATTCGCCGCCGCTGACGGGGCCGCAACTGAACTTGCCCTGAGAAACGGTCACGCTTCCATAACGAATGCCGCAGGGGCGTATTGCGTCGAATATGATTCCGCTCAGGACAAACTTGTTGTCGCTGGCTACCAGCAGATTGCAACTGGTTTTGCCTACACGGACTTTTTCAATGTCGTTGTCATGGATACCGATGGCACCAATCAGGTGGAGATCCTCGCTGGCAACTGGTGGGATGATACTGGAGTCCGATATACCAGCGTGGTTAAAAGCGGATGTTTGGCCATCGACAGTCCGTATATCTATGTTCTGGCCGACGTCAACGGGACCACGCCGACAATCTACAAATATGACTTTGCGGGCAACCTGCAAGCCTCTGTGGCCGGCCCGACGTATGCTGTAGGATTGGACTTCAACGCATGGGGAGACCTCATTGTTATTAATCAGGATTGGGTTAATTATCAGGACGAAATCTTCTGGTACTACGACACCGATCTCAATTATCTGACCAAGATCACCGGCAGTTACAACGAACTGCTCCGCAGTTGGGACGCCAGCGCCGGGGGACCCTGGATTCAAGGCTCGATTTTGCCCAACGGCACTGTTGCCACTATCACCTACGGCGTGGATGTCAACGACATGGCAGTCGCCCACCTGCCGAATACCGAAGTCTGTGTATATGCCGATGGAATACCGCGCGGCCAATATACGGTAAGCGCCGATCCCAACGGTACGCAAGTAATTAACCTCGGAGCGAATTATTCCGTCGTTGTTGCCGGGCTGAACTACTATTCGATCTACGAAAGCCTTCCGATAGTCAATTCCCAGAGCCAGGGTCGCATGACCATGCTAAAAGACGTCGTGGTTGATTACTATGAAACAATGGGGTCCCACGTTGGTACATCATATACCTACAGCGCCGACTTAAAGTTCAGTTACGACAATTGGGCGACGGGAATCAGTCCTTATACGGGATTCAAAGGCCCCGTAGGCCTGCTCTCGGCGCTTAACAGGGACCCGACTATCTATATCTGGGAGTGGGACCCGCTGCCAATGTGCATTCGTTCGATCAATACCACCCAGGAGATCACGATGCCATGAAGACAAGAGTTGAGACATTCGCTCCGGAACACCAGGTCGCTCTCGGCGGCGATGCGAACGTAGCGATCATCAACCAGCAGACCGGGCCGGCCATGACTCTCATGACGGACGAGAGAAAGCCCGAGATCATCGGGTGCGGCGGCATCCGGATAGACGGAATAGGGCAGGCGTGGGCGCAGTTCAGCCCCGCAGCGTTGAAGGACATGCCCATAGCGATAATCAGGCAGTCGAAACAGTGGTTGCACGAAATGATGGTAGCACACAAACTGTACCGCCTCTATGCCGAAGCATCGGAAGGCGTTGATACAGGCTGGTTCAAGGCCGTGCATTTCAGGCCCGACAACAGACTATTCGTGAGGTAAACGATGGCCAACGATCCACTTAGCGCAGGCATGTTTCTCCTGAGCACGGCCCAAGCTTATCAGCAGAGGAAGGGCGGTGAGGACGCCCAGGAGACGTACAATGCGCTTGCGGCCGAGGAATACGCTCAGGCCGAATGGGAGAAGCGCATGGGCATGGAGGAAATGCGAGACCTCGACCGTGAAGGCAGAGGCGCCGAAGGCAGAGTTATTGCCCAGGCCGGCAAGGGTCTTCGTGTTGCCGGGTCAGTAAAGGACCAGGCCGGCAAGGTACGCACCGAGGTCGCAAGACGCAAGCACATGATCAGCATGAGAATGCAGGAGTCGATCAGGCGCCGTCACGTCCGGGCAGACCAGTTGAGAAGCGCCGGCAGGGCCGCCAGGGTTGCGGGCCAGCGACAAGCCGTAACGAGCCTCCTGGTCGGCACGGCTGCGGTCGGAATGCGACGGTACAAAAAAGGCTATTGGCCGTTCGGAAAAAAAGGCCCCGTGGGTGAAAGGGGAACCGGCACCTGGCAGGGTCGAGTCCCAGGCATCATAGAAGAAAGGGATAGAAGATAATGGTTACGGCTAGATCATTTCGACCTCCTGCGTCTGGGATATTCGGGCAGGCCGACAGGGCGGCATCCCTTCAACTGGCCTCGGCCGGCATGGCCCTGCTCCAGCAACTCAGTGACGAGGAGATTGCGGTCGAGGATTCCCGGCAGGTCTCCAATGCGATGGCGGCACTGGAAACCGAACGAGGCAAACTGAATGCGTACATGGACGAGAACCCGGACAGCGCCGATCAGTGGGGTCAGTGGTTCGCCGGCGAACAGGACTCCATACGACAACGGGTGATGGCAGGCATCACTCAGCCCGGTGCGAGAGAGCGGGTGAGCGGCGCCCTGACTGAGACCTTTGCCGGCTGGAGCAATACTGTCGCCGACAGGCGCCGGGGCCAAATCTGGAAGAACTCCAACACCGATTTCGGTACCCGGCAGAAAGCAAGAGCCACACAGTCAAGGTCCTTCAAGAGCGAAGACGATATGATTGCCTACTTTGCCGAAGGTCTGACTGACATTCAGGACGCTGCGACCCACGACCCTGAGACGGGGCGTCCACCCCTTATATCGGAGGATGAGGCAGTTGAATTACGCCGCGAACTTGCCCACCAGGCCATAGGTGACTACCTCGCACAAATCAGCGTTGGCATTGAAGATAAAAAACTCCGCAACGCCACAATCGAACGAGCCAACGAACTGGCGGCGGATTTCGGCCTGCCCGAACAGACCTTCGGGCCTGATGATCTGCGGGCACTCAAGACAAAAGTGGAGCAAATACGCAAGGCCGCCCGGCAAACCGCCGATGACGAGCGTGAAGCGATGCTGGATAAGTTTTCAACAGAATTGGCCAATACCGTATCGCAAGGTGATTATGTCAAAGCCACAAAGGATGTATATGCGCGATCGGATTTGCTCTTGGATGAGCAGAGTAGCTTTCTGGACTACATCCTCAAAGCCCAGGATCGGCCCCGCCTATCATTGACTCCCGAGAAAAAACGCTATCGAGAGGACTTGATGTCCAGGGCCAGGAGGGCGACGACAACCGAACAGCAAAATGCCTTGGATGCGGAAGTCATAAGCGCCACTACGGGCACAGACCCGCAACTTGATTACGACGATGGCGAGGCTATACGTGACATTGCACGTAAGACTTTTGCCGATGCCCAGGAAAGCGCCGTTGGCAGGGCAGTGAGCAATACTGATGTTTTGGTCAAGCCTGCCGAAGACGCCCTCGAGGCTTTGAAGAACCTGCAATTGCTGACAGCGGACAAGATCAGTAAGGAAGAAGGTGAGGCCCTGGTCGCCCGCATCGCCGAGGCAAATGACCGGCTAATAGCGCAAAAGGGTTTGCAGGATAGAGTCATCCAGGAGATTCACGGTTATGCAGCGGACGAGGGCAATTGGAAAAATGACGCGAGCCGCATCTGGATCGACACTCAACAGATGATTCGCCAGGCAAGCAGGATCGCAGATCAACCGCTCGAATTGATGGAAGCAATGTTGCAGGCCGAGACTTTGGGGCTGACTATACGAGAAATAGAAATGGCACACAGGCGCAGCCAGACGACAGGCCAGTCTTTTGAAAGTGCGATAAAGCGGGCTCAAGAGATGAATGCTCCGGCAGAACGACAAACAAAGGCCGCTGAAGCCAGGGTGATCACGGGGGCCTTTCAATCTATCAGCACAACAAATTCAGCCCCTAAAGTCATGATAGTTAGAGGCAGGCCGGAATTGACGGAAGTCTATATGGCCGATGGAACCGTGATGCGGCCCGGTGACATATACGAGCAGGGGGGCAATAAGTACCGCTTCAAAGGGTTGGATGACAACAACGAACTGGACTTCGAAGAGATCAAATAATGGCCAAACCTGTCATAACGACTGTTGCAAAAGAAGGCCCGGAGATCAAGACCAGGCCGGAGTTCGGATTGCTGATTGATCAGCATTGGGACCGCTATGTAGATTCCCTGGTCGGCGAGGCCCAACAAACTCCCGAAGCCCACAAAGAACGGTTACAAAAGGCATGGGACTATTCTCAGGCACTACCGCCGCTGCCGCCGGAAGAGGCGTACCCCATTGTTGACATCCTAGACAGATCGAAAAAGCGGGGTCGGCTAGAGGAGTTAAAGCGAGGATTCGCCGGCCATCCCATAGACATACTCCCGTGGGCGTCCTCTATAGCCGGGGGAATAGAGGTTGGTACGGCCTATATGGCGAAGGTCAGGCTGGATGACCCCGAGTTCGATTATGAGGCAATGGCCAGAGAGAAACGCGCCAAACTGATGCGCGGAAACCCATTTTGGACATTGCCTCTGACGGATTTCAAGCCGATGCGTGTTGGTATTCCCGACGAACTCACCGATCAGCAAATAGCCGAGGACATAACGGCGGAACGCCTGCGTGAGCGCGATCTGAAGACCTGGGGCGATTTCTACAACAGGATGGCCGAACTTGAAGAGAATCAGGATAGCGACTGGTTCAAATACGGCAAGGGTCTTCAGCAGTTGATTCCGTGGGGTATTGAGATTGCCAGCACCGCGGGCCTCTACAGATATACGAACGTGAGTGCCCGCAAAATGCTGCAACGGCACATGAAGAACCGCATCGGCAAGAAGGTCGCAGGCTGGTTTGTGGGCAGCGCAATAACGTCTCAACTAATGGTGCATCGCACGTTCAAGAACACCATGGAGCAGCAGATGCAGCACGGGCGCGGCTGGGCCTATTCAACTCTGTATGGATGGGGCGAGACCGCGATTGAATACGGGAGCGAGCAGGCCGGTGGCGGGATTATTGGCGCCGCCGGCAAAGGCTTTCAGAAGTTACCGTTTGGCAAACTCTTGGTCGAGAAATTCGGCCAAGTCTGGATGAAAGCCAGCCCGAAGAACACCTGGTCGATGTTCGTAAAGAACACTGCTTCACGTCACGGGTGGCACGGAATGCTCGGAGAACTCACCGAAGAGGAACTTGCTACAATCCTTCACGGAATTACCGGCACCGAGACGTTCGGCCTGCCGGCCGATGCGCCGTGGGAAGACAGACTGGTAGCCGGCCTGAAGCAGGACTTGGATGAAATCCACATAACAGCGGGCGTTCTGGCAGCTCCCGGAGGCGCACAGGTGACGATCTCCCATATAGGCCAGGCCGTCTCGCGCATTCAGATGGCCCGGATGATCCAGGAGGATGTAGGCGTCTCGAAACCGGTCGCTCAAAAGGCGGTCCAGTTGCGCAAAGGGCCGGGCCTGGCATGGGCCAATGCCTACCTCACCAAGGCGAAGGTCGAGGGTGAGGAGGCGGCGAATCAGGCCCTGGCCGATAAGACGCTTTTCCCGGAGGAGGCAGAGGTCCCGCCGGCGGACCTGCAAAAGGTCTTCGGGAAACCCTCCGAGGTCGTTTCTCAGTTTCGAGAGAACGAAAAGGCCGAGTTCTTCGGGTTCGCCATGCCGATCTTCTCGACGGCAGAACCCTCTGTGGAGCAAAAGCAGGCAGCGGCGTCGACGTTAATCGAGGCCATTGAAGGCCTGCCCCTGCCAGTAGCCCCTCGAGACCGTAGAGAGTGGGCCGAAACAATAGTCAATCAGGTGGCCGAGCAGGCCAAGGCAGAGAACATCACGGACCAGGAGCAGATCAAGACCCTTATCTACGAGCGGGCTGCGGCTGAGATAGCCCAGGAAGTAGCCGATCTGGCCCCGGAGGCAGCCGCTACTAAGGCCGCCGGCGAGGAAGCACCTGCGGTAGGGGCAGAGGGGGTCGCCGCTCCTGCGGCGGGTGAGGGGCCTGTAGAGCTATCCGCCGAAGATCATCAAAGACTCAAGGAATTGGGGTATTCCGAGCAAAACATCGACGATTTGAAGGCTGTAGCCCCGCAAGAACTGCGGGAAATCCTTGAAAAAGGCACACCGGCAGAACTGCGCGATGTTCAAAACCTGATCCGTGCTGAAAAGAGACTCGCTGCGCAGCAGTGGAGAGAACCCAAGGCACCTGATGAAAACTGGCAGATAGAACTCATGCGACAGTGGCATGAACTTGGCCGGCTTGACGATGAAAGCAAGAGGAAGATTCTGGGGCCGATATGGGACTATCCAATACCCGAGATTGCAATGATGACCATCAGCGAATCTTGGGAAAAACGGGGGAAAATAGGCCCTGGTGCTGCTATTACATGGAAAGAATTAGTGCGAGGAGCCGATGGCAAAAATGCTATCGAGCGCATTATTGATGAAATTGGCGATTTCGACATAGTAATTGAAACCGCAGGTTTTAAAGGAGGGTTGGAACCTTTTGAATTGGGTGACATTGTGGGCCTTGAGAAAGGCAAAGCCCTGCGTGCTCTGGGTGAAAAGTGGCAAGAATATCTTGAGTCTGGTCGTTCTATCCAAATGAAAGCATCCGAGTTCATCGAACCAGGCGCACAAGAAGGCTTTACCAGGGGTCAGGAGATAATAGGAGAACTACAGAAGAGTTGGGATATAAGATGGGTTCGGCCCGCTGATGTCTATCGCAGGCCGGAACCTACTGTAGAAGAACCACCGACCAAACCCACCCACGAAATGACCTTCGAGGAGTACAAGGAGCAGCAGCAAAAAAAAGGTCCACGAGAGTCGGTAGGCAACGTGCCTTCCCACCGCCAGACAATAATGGAGCGGGGCGAAAACTCAACCGTTGAGATGCTCCAGGCTATAGACGAACAATTCAGTTCACCGACGTTTCCAGAAACGGTCTTGTATCACATAGCAGCGAGGGTCGCTCATAAGAACAGACTGGACACCTCGGAAATGCTCGCGAGACTTTATGTCTTTGGCCTGCAAAAACTGGCAACGGACGGCGGCCCAGAAGCGGCAGGGAGCGTCTTTGCCTATGACACGGTAAAGAAAGCGAGCGTAACACCAGAGATAGAGGCTGACGCTGAAGCGGCGGGTATGGATGCAAAAAAACTGGCCGAATGGCGACTTGCGGCGCAGATGTTTCTCGTGGGTTCAATAAATTCACCGTCGTTTGTCCTTCGCCAGGTCAGGTCGGAGTTGGCTACTGAGCGAGGCAGGCCCGCTGGCATTACTCAATATCCCAAAGATGCCAAGCACAAACCTGTTTCAATGGAGTACCTTGCCGAGTTAGGCGAAATCGCCAGGGGCGAAGTGTTTTCGATGACAAGCGCACTGCCGTTGCCATTGCGAAATGCCACTGAGTTGTCCTTTCAAAGAATGGCTGAGGAGGGTCCAAACGCACCATATCACGCGAACTGGCCGTTTGTGGGACGCACCCGGATCACAGGTACAGGTGCAGAGTTGCCTTATCAAATGGTCGAAGATATGACGTTGGTCCTGCTCCAAAACAAACGTAGCGGCCAATTTGAATATGAAGGAAACGTGATTGATGTGCCTGCCTCCCGACTGTCGTCGGACCAGATAGTCGGCTTACAACAATTACTAGACAAGGCAGACAGAGACAACATCGACCCATTCCCTTATGTTTGGGACCAGATGCTTTCTAGTCCTGCCTTTGAAAAGGCCACAAAAAAGGCATGGGAGCACGCCCGCAAACTCCTCCATCGGGCGGCCATTGGAATCTGGGAACAGAAGCAGGCCGCAGCAATCCAGGCAAATCCATTCATTCGCATGGACCAGGGGGTCAGTTGGCTGCCGAGCAAAAAGATATGGCGAGCCAAGGTCACATTGCCCGGCGAACAACAACGCGATGTTGGTCAGAGTCGGAACAAAGAAGAGGCAATTGCTAAGCGGCGGCAATATCTCATTGCCAGAACCGGCAAGGACTATCATCAGTACGACCTCCACACCATGCCTCGGTTGCAGGCTTTTCCGGATTATGATGAACAGGTGGTGCGTGTACGTTCGATAGATATTGCCCCGCGAATGTTCGTCCAGGCCCCCCCTTTGACCCGGCAGGGCGATGTGGACCTGTTAATAAAGAAGCACCGGCAGGCTGGTTACACCAAGAGAAACACTGCCATCAAGATGATGCCGGGCCAATATCCACAGAAGCCCACGGCAGAACAGATAATCGAAAATCGGGGTAAGGAATGGTACGATGACTACAAAGACGAAAATATCCAAATCCTCGGGCGAACATATTTCGATAGGGATAGCGGACGAATCACTAGCGAGATATACATTGAGGACGCTCGTAGAGCTCGGATACTTGCCGAAGAACTATATCACCCAATCTACGAAATTATCCGAGCAACAAGTCCAAGATATTTTGGACAAATTCAACGATGGTACGCTGGACGAAAAGGATATACCAAGCAGCGCATAGACGAAGCCTTCTCGAAAGAAATGGCCCTCATTGAAACGGGGGCCTTAAGAGCAAGTCGATCCGCATTGCCGGGAGGGGTGGTTACTGTGGCACAGGACATTTTTTCCGGCAAACGAAAAGTCAAGCAGGATACGATGGATAAGGTGGCTCAACAGTTTCTCCGGCCGCAACTGTCAATAGGGGAACCTGGTATTCGCCGGGCATATCACGAGGCAATTCAAGCCGCCATCGAATCCGGCGAGACGATCAGTCCAGAAATCTCACAGACCCATGCCCGCTGGCAGATGTCTCAGAGCGTAGGCGCTGCCCAGGCCGGCTTCGAATCCTACGATAAGATGATAGCGGCCGCCCTGGTTAAGGCCGAACGCTCGCACCAAGATGTCTATTTGTCCCAGGTCAAGCCCGGCGAGTGGCAGATCATGGAGCATGTCCCGATGACCGGGCACTTCACGATAGTCCGGACGGACAAGACCGTGGAGTTCATCAAACAGGCATCGCTCACGGCGAAAGAGGCCTTTGATTACCGCGAGAAACTCAAAGGCCCGATCCTCACCGACAAGGTCGAGCAGGTCCGCCAGAAGTTCAAGGACAAGCTCGAAAACGTCGACGCCCTCCGGGAGGAATTGCGTCAATTCCTCCGGGCGTCCCTGCCGCCCTCAAGAGAGAAAGACGTGGCGATGGGTTATCTCTTGAAGATCAGGCCCCAATCAAGAGACGTAACAAACATCAAGAACTTCGAAGCGGCATTACTCTACACCGACATGGCCGCTGAGAATCTCCGCAAGGCCCAGGCCATAGCCGACTATAAGAATACCATCCGCGATCTTCGGAAAGTCTATGGAACCAAGGGCGGGACGTTCGGCAGGATGAGGCCTGAGTATGCCCGCAGGATCGAGCAGATCGTCGGCGCCATAGACCCCTCGAAGATGACCACCCGAAAACGCAGCGATCTTGTAGGTCTTCAGGCGAAGATTCACGAATTGACAGACGCTCTGGCCGATGGACTCAGTGTACTCCAGGAACCCGATCCCGATCTTACGAATGAAACCGTCCTGGAGTTTCTGGCGATACCACAAGGACGAATATCCGAACTACGGCGGCTCGGCCAGACTCCACTGCCGGATATGACCGCCCAGGAGATCGAATCAATCAATGAGTCCCTGGCCCTGCTCGTTGCGCACAATGAACTCAAGAACAGCCTTATGGGCAAGCGCGAGGCTCAGGAATTACAGGAGGCTCTTGCGACTATCATTGAGCAAATCCAACCGTCACCGAGAGCGAAAAAGGGAGAAGTTCCTTCCAAGGCCGGCATCACAAAGAGAATGTCCCAACTGGCCGGCGAAACCCTGCCCACTGCCATCTTCAGGACCTTCGGCGGATTCGACAACACGGCGGCCAACTTCCTGCTGTGGGATGTACTCGAAGGGCTGAGTCAGCGTTACGTTCTTGAGCGGGAGATAAAACAGTTCGTCCAGACTGAGTTCGACAAGGCAGGCATCGACTACAAACTGGTCAAGAAGTGGCGAAAAACCACCCACAAATATCCGGGGATTCCAGACGTCAACGCCAAGGAACATACACCCGTCGAACTCAACGAAGAACAGTTATTGAGTATCCTGATGGACCTGCGCAATCCGGACAACCGGGCCGCCGCCCAGATGGGGTATCAGTGGAAGACCCGCAAATTCACCAGGGGCGAATGGCGGACCTTCCACCATTCCACCGGGCCGCTATCCCTCGAGCAACTAGGCCAGTTGGTTGAGCCCCTGGGCAAGAAGCATAAGCTCGCCGCCGACATTGCCAACGCAGTTCTCGATGAGCACACCAAGCGGGCCTTGTCCGAAACATCCCTGCGAATCTACAATCACGATTTGTTCAGAGTCCCACGCTATTGGGCCATGCACAGGGTCCTCCCGCGATCTTTGGGTGGGGCGAAGGCCAACATCCCATTGAGTGAAAGAGGCTTCACCAAAGAACGCCAGGGCGGTAGCCAGCCCTTGTGGCTCACGCCGTTCTTCGGCCAACTCGGCGACTCGATAGAGCAGAGTGCCGCCTACGCCAAGATGCTCCTGCCATTGTTCAACGCCAAAAGCATTCTTGCGAACAAAGATTGGCAGGATGCCATGAAGCGGCAGGGCCGCATGGACGAGATGGATCAGATCATCGACACCTTCCTGCGGATGGAGCAGGCCGCGACTTCTCGAGATGCGCTGGAAATGTGGAGCGGCGCCTTGATGCGCAACTACGGTCGGTCGGTCCTGGGTCTTTACTTTGGATCAATCCTGGCTCAGTACGCCAGCGAGCCGATGTTGGCTTCGGTCGATCCAGTCCGATATTTCAAGCATGCGGCGATCTATTCCGAAGAAACCCAGGCGGAAATTGACGAGCATTCCGGCCTGTTGTGGAAGCGTCACGCCTCCGGGAGGATGGACAGGGACATAGGCGACGTGGCAGCCACCGACGCCGTGGACAACTTCTTCTTCGACCACCGAGGTTTGTTCAACCAGCCGATGCGGTTGCAGATGGCTACTGATAATCGCGTTCTCCAAAAGGCGTGGCGCATGGCCAAAGATTACGTCGAGACAGAATTGAAACTCAAAGCCGACCACAAGGATTACTGGTCCGCCGTCGAGCGCAGGGCCTTGGAACTATCCTTAACGCAGCCGAATTGGGAACCATTCCTGCGATCAGAACTTCTGACGTCTAAAGCCAAGTTGACCAGGTTCCTGATGGCATTCCGTTCTCCAATCGAAGCCATGTACAACAGCCATCGTCGGGCCTTGGCGGCCGTGGAAAACAGCCTGCCGGGAGCAAACAAACAGTTGACTCTGTCCTATGCGGCGATCATATCGTCATTGCTCGTCTACCGGGTAATCAAGGAATTGTATTGGGCGGCAGTAGAGAATGCCCCTCGCCTCGCAGGCCTTGGCGGCCCCGACGAAGACGACGATGATCGGCCAAAGATACCCGAGCGTCTTGTATATGATGTGATCAACCTGGGTCCACCGGGAGTCGTCTTGAGTCCGCTGGTGGAACGATTGGTTGCCAGGATCATGGACAGGAGGACGCCCCGCAGCGTTCTGGAGCGCAACCCATTGGCTCAGGTCGTCGCAAGGTCCGAGCGGATTCTAGACCAGTTGGGTACAATGGTTCAGAAATATATTGACGGTGATCCGGATTGGGACGACAACGCCGACCGTTTAGCAATAGACATATTGACGGTCTCATCGTATCTTGCGGGCGCGCCGGTAAGCAGTCTCGTTTCAATGTCGCGCCCGTGGCTTGAGAACGACCCGGAACTGTACGAGAAACTGCAAAAACAAATGTCGCCTTATCAGGTACGCAAACGACTGAAGCAAAGGCTCGAAGATTTAGACATAGAAGAATAAAGCCGAGGGAATTATGCCGCCCGAGAACAAAATGCTGGTGTGGATTAGATCGTTATGGCCCCTGGTAGTCGCCCTGGTGGCAGCAGTGATGCTGTTCACCAAAGTCCAGGATGATCAGCAGGACTTACAGCAAGCACTGACGAAGCATCTGGCTCGCAGCATCGAGACCGACAAGGAGTTGGCCGATTGCAAGATAGCCATCCGAACAGTGCAGACTGACCTGCGATGGATACGCGAGGGCGTTGCCGCTAACGCACAGACGTTGGAAGACATCCGGCTGGAGCTAAGGAAATGAACTGCAAACCGGAGCACGCGCAAAGGATTCTCGAACTGCTGTTGATATTGGTTCTGATTATTGCCTGGATCATGATCGACAGATTCAAGGAACCGAGGGTCGAGGCAGAGCCCATGCCTGAGATATACCAGGACGTCCAGGCCGAGTCGTTCGAACTCGCCCAGGAGATTGTACAACAGGAAACCGAACTCGAAGAGATCAAGGAACTTACGAAACAATGAAAGTCTCCGAGCACTTCGTTCTCATCAAAGACATCAGGGACAGTCTCGCCCTGGCCTTCGAGCGGTTCAAGAAGGAGCATCACGACGACTGCGAGTGCTGGTTCAGCCTGGAGTGGGGTATGTGTATGAATGCTTTTGACGATACGGAGCGCACCAAGGCGCTCGATGAACTGGAGAAACAGTACAAACGATTGGAGGCCCCAGATGGACATTCCGGAAACCCAGACCCTTGCTGAGAAACTCGCTCACAAGAAATTTGCGATCGCGCTGCTTTTTGTCTGGAAGGCGCTCAGCGGAGAGATTACACTTCAGAGGTTGATCGTGGCGGCCATAGTGGCGATTGCCGCTATCATCTGCCAGACCTATCTTGACAGAAAGGAGACACAATGAGAACTGTAATTGTACTGATGGCTATGTTGCTGCTGGTCGGATGCGGCCAGAGCATGAGCATCGAGGCGGGCCGTGCCCAGAGAACAGACCTCAAGACGAGACTCCTCGTGGAGGTTGTCGATGGCGTCGAGGTCGGCCCTGTGGCGACGTGGACCGACGCTGAGGAACTCGATAATTCACCGCCGGAACCGAGCGGCGCAGGGGTGTGCATCAAGCTAACGGCCTCTTGGGTGGGAGGGGCTACCGACCAGGACCCTGCCGCGCCTTGGCCGTTGCCCGGCCTGGAGAACGTCCGGCTGGTCCCCTATGCGACTATCGAGTGGCTGGATTATGTCGACAACGACAACTGGTCGAACTGGCAGCCGCAATACGGTCTTGGCACCGAAATGGAACTGGCCGAGAACCTGTACCTATACAGCGAATACAGCACTGGTGACACCCTGCCAGATGATGTGTACCTCGGGCTGGGATATGGCTTTGAGTTTTAGACCCCTCCTCCAAGGGCAGTCGTTATATCAGGGCGCTCCCCAGGCGCCCTGATTGCCCTTATTAGGGAGAGTATGTATTTTTGAAAAATCTCAGATTCACTCTTGACCTCGGTTGCCAAACTGTTAATTTGAACGTATGGCAACTGTAACATCAACTCAATCTTCACTCTCTCCTGCCGGTCCTCCGCATCTACAGTTGCCATACCGTAGTGTCAACCCGGCAGGAGGCTGGCTTCATGTCAGCGGGCGGCCACGTATGGCCCCCGCCGGCTGTTTTCATCACCTCTTGGCTCGCATCGGTTTCTTACTCCCTCCCTCCGGTGCGAGCCTGTTTTACTAAGGAGTCATCATGACTAAGAAGAAAGTATCAAGAAAGAAGACGAAGAAAAAAGTGGTTCGCAAGAAGGCAACACGCCGGAAAGCCGAGCCGAGAGGCTTCGTAACAGGAATGATAGACCGTGGCGGTATTGATCGCGGGTTGAGGATCAAGCTCTTTGCAAAGCTGATGGCGGTCTGTGATGAGATAACACAATTTGAGGCATCGCGGAACCCCGCAGAAGGGTCGGAGGGAATCGAGTTTGGATACACCCGCGCCGCCGAAGTCCTTGCTGAATATGGCCGAGCGTTCCGGGCTCACCGACTGCACTGGCGCCCGATCCACAAACAACTCCACGTCACTGTAAGGCAGGTATTCATCACCGTCGAATACGAGTTGACTGATGTGGACACCGGCTATTCAATCCGGTTTACCGGGATAGGCCAGGGCAATAATGGTGTGTGGGCTGTGAACTCGGCACAAACTGTCGCGTTGAAGCAAGCCTTGTTGGAAATGGGCATGGTCTATTGGGAGGAACCGCCCGAACCCGAACGTGAATCACCGAACCCGTGGGATTATCAGGACCAACCTCACACCGCAGCCGAGGCCATTGAGGCTCTGGGAGAGTTTTTCGCCAACTACAAGGCCGCGAAAGCCGCAGCGGACGACAAGAAGCGGCGCAAACAAAAATCTTAGTCTGAAAGGAAACCATTATGGAAACAGTACAACAGACACTTACAGCACTGAGGCCGCGCGAGGCCAAAGACCTGCAAGTAGCGATGGAGGCTTTCAAGGCCGACATCAAGGAAGGCGAAGGGAGGTTGGACGTTCCGGTCGAGACGAAGACCGACTTTGAAGTCAACTCGGCCCTCGCCCTTCGACTGAGCAAGGCGAACAAGGAAATAGAGAAGATTCGCAAGAAGGCCAACGAGGAACACCACAACAGCATCAAGCACAACAACGGACTCGTCAAGCCGATCACCGATCAGGTGAACAATCTGGTCAGGGCGATCCGCAGCCAGAACGACGTCTACCTCCGAGAGCAGCAGCGCATCCAGCGCGAAGAAGAAGAGAAAGCCCGACGCATCGAGGAAGGCCGCAGGAAGGCTCAGGAGACCCGCGCCGCTCAAGGCATGAAGGTAAAGCCGGTAGAGGATCTCGCCCCCGTAGCGAGGCCTGTGGACTTCAAAAAGACTACGGCCGTCCAGATCAAAAAGGTCTGGCAGTGGAAGATCGTTGACTACGCCAAGGTGCCGGAATCCATGAAGAAGGAAAATTGGCAGCGTGATTCCATTGACGGGCGTGCTGTGATTTCCGCAGGCAAAGACGGCATTGAAATCCCCGGCATCGAAGTCTGGGCCGAGGACAGAAGTTATTGAACCATCGTAGGCCGCCCCGTGGAGAACGGATGCTCTGCGGGGCACTATTGGAATACTTGAGCCCCAGGTCCTGCATGGCCCCCGGATGGGCAGGCGGCGCGAATGCGGGAGACGAGCTTGCAGGACCGTGGAATTATCGCGTTTCATAGAAGAAAGGAGGTGATACAGATTCCGATACACGGGCGGCGTAACATTTTGCTCCAGCCAACGGGGCCGAAATATACTGCCGCCCCTTTGAAAGCAATCCTCTTCGGAGGTTCACAAAACGGAAGGTTTTGAGAGTGTTTTTCTTCCAGTGGCCACGATCAAAAATTCACTCCAAGCGGCTGGGAAGCCCGGCAATATTTGAAACCCCTCCCGCCGACGGCGGGCTAAAGAAAGGAGAACATTATGAGTACATGGGAAATAGCAGAATCCGCAAAAGTGAATTTTCAGAACTTTGCCAAGATGAACCCGCAACTTCCTATCAAGGACCACCCCATGTGGGTAATTGCAATGGAACAGCTTAATGAGGTTATCAAGCGGTTAGAAGAAGCTTGAGAAGAACCCTACCCCGCCAAAGGCGGGATGAAAGAAGAAAGAAAAGATGGGCATTTTAGCGATCAGCGGTTGTCAATGGACTGAATACGTAGACAATTTGTTTGGGAACCTGCTCGTCTCCCGGAGCAGAAATCAAGAGGTTCCCGCTGTAATTCACGGACGGTGCCGCTGATCGCTTTTATTGTGGAGGTGATATGATGTTGCAGTTGAGCAAACAAATACCAGCGCACCGCAAGACAGAGAAGTTTCGCTGGTGCAAGCAAGATTTCATGCTGTACGGCAAGTTCCGCAAAGCCAGAGAGCGATACAGGATGTTGTGCGTCAAACAGTGCTATTGGTGCCGGCGGGATTTCCAAGACGACGATATGATGGCTCTTGCAGCTCCGATGAAGGGCAAGAATCGCCTGCTCTGCCAAGGCTGCGCAAAGGAAATGACTGATGGGCAGTAAGGCTGTAGTCGAGAAACTCTGGAGAGAGGCCTGCCTGTACCGGGCGAGGTTCTGCTGCGAGATATGCGGCAAAACCAGTCCCCAGGTCCACCACATCGTCTTGCGTTCGCAGGCCCGGAACAACCCCAAAGTCCTGTGGGACTTCCACAACGGCATAGTCCTCTGCGAGACGTGCCATTCTGAGGCCCACGCCAGCCACCAGTGGCTCATGGACCGATTACCGGGCAGATTGTTGCCAGGCCAGAGGGACCGCTTAGAAGCGATCTTGCGGCTCCAGGCAGAGGCTAAGATCGTCTGTTTGGGCCGGCCCGGATGGAAGAAGATAAAAGAGACCTTGTGCAAACAGCGAAACGAGGCCCGCGAACTGCACGACATGACCCTCGACTGCGAGAGTCAGCCGGGGAACTGGAGGCAATCATGAGCGATAAAATACTCCCCTTCGGGAAGCATAAGGGCGAACGCATCTGCGACTGCCCGATCCTGTACCTCGATTGGCTCATCGGCCAGGACTGGTTCATTGTCAAATTTGAGGATTTGGCCGCCGAAGTCGAAGAGTTTTTGGAAGGAGAACCGGAATGGCAACGCTTGAGGGAATAGTACTGGAACCCGAGCACATCGGCCGTTGGGTCGAGTACAGTTCCCTCCTGCCCGGGTCGGAACAGCAGGGCAGGATCAAGGGATTCAACAAACAGTGGGTTTTCGTGGTGTATAAATGTGATAATAATTGGGATCGCTTTGAAGACTACACCGGCTGCGCCACCGACCCGAAAGACTTGAGATTTCTGGAGGTGACACATGAGCAAGGATGAACATAAGTCAGACGAGAATGCGTCCAAACCGATGTACGTATCAAAGGAGGGATTTGAGGTAGTACCGCTTCGCAGGGGATTTGACGTGATACGGCCCCTCTGGGCGGTCTTGGAGGAGGTGAAGTTTGAGACCTCTCATGATTGTTTTATCTGTGGTGGGTACGCTCGGTGGTGCGCTTCGCCTCGCAAGAAACCCATAGAGGCCGGAGACGTAGATGTCTACTGCGAAACCCCCGAGACGGTTGAGGTCCTTCAGAGCAAACTACAAGCCGCAGGGTTGGAGGTGCGGCACGAGAACAACATATCCCTAACTTACGAAGGCCCCGAGGATGGCGACTTTGCCTACATGCCTCCGATCCAAGTTATCAAGCCGATGCGTGAAGCGAAGATTGTCAGTTACGGCGACAAGAAGACGGTCCTTGAGAATTTCGACTTCACCGTAATTCGGGCGGCGATCCTTTCTCCGGCCGAGGTTATGGTAGACGCCGACTTTATGCACGATGAAGAGCACACACTACTGAGGCTCAAGAACATCCACTGCCCCGTATCATCGACGCTACGGTGCATGAAGTACAGCCGCAAGGGTTATTGGCTCAGGCCGTTCGAGGCCCTTCGCCTGTTCATGGATTGGGACGAACGCGACGACGAATACCGGCGGACACTAATCGACTTTCTCCAAAAAGCCCAAGGCAATGACGGGTTGACCAAAGAGGAGGTTGACGAACTCGAAGCTATGATGCGAATTGACTGATGAAGCGTGGCAAATACGTTAATCTGACCACAAAGCAATGGAGGAACCTGGGATATGTCTGGAAAGAGGATTATGCACGTGTCGAATGGTGGTGCCCGCAGGACCGCAGACTGTATGACCTCTTCGGGTTTGCTGACTATATCCTGCTGGTGCCGGCCAGAGGAATCGTGGCGGTACAAATCACCGGCGCCGGGCACGCCGAGCACAAGCGCAAAATTCTCGCCTGCCCCGGCGCGGTCAAGTGGCTCAGGTGCCACGGCCATATTGATCTGGTGAGCTGGTCAAAGCGCAAGGTCAAGCGTGGCGGGCAGCAGACAGTCTGGGTAATCAGAGTTGAAACGATAACTTTGGAGGATTTCAAATGAAACATAAATTTTTTGCCGACACGAACGAAACAGATGCAGTCAGGGTGCGGCGCATCACAGATCAGGCGCTGGAGGCCTTTCTGTGGATCAGCGGCACCGTGGAAACATTGCGGGCCCTCGGTGCGTTGGAGGGTCCGGACCTCCTGACTGTCGAGGGCATGAAGGCCTATTCCACCTATGTCAAAACCGACAAGCAACCGCATCCACTGGCGATCCTGTTCGTAATGCACGTGGAAGGCATGGACCCGATGATATTCAATGACCTCATGCAGTGGAAGACCAATCCTGACGCCTATCGGGCGGCGGCACTGAAACAAAAGGCTGAGGAGGCGAATCATGGATGAGAGGCATCTTAGAGCCAAGGCGATGCTGGCGGCAGGGCTTGAAGGCCTGAAGGTGGCCGCTGAGACGGGCCTGTCACAACAAGTCGTATCGTCTCTGCGCAAGTGTCTTTGCGAAGGGCGGCCAAAGCACTTGATTACAGCCACCCGGACCCACGGCAAGTGAGCTTGGGGAATACACGGCGGCTACAATATACCATCAGGTGTTACGTGCAGACGTTGGAGATTCTTCATGGCAGAGTATCTGACGACCGAGACATCATTAAAGCAGGGCCGTAAAAATGATCAAAACTAAGGGTATTCCCGTATTTTACAAAAGACTATTGACCTCTGGGGCGGATGGTCGATAATGAGAATATGCTACAGTTGAAGGTACATCCTGATATTTGTTTTCCCGGCCCGGTGCGGCACTTCGCGGTGCTTTCGGCTGTAGCAGGCGCGCCGGGCCATCTCTTGCATGGAGGCACAGATGCGATACCTACGGATTGTGGATTGGGCGAAACTCCAACACTACAAAGACCGCAACCCTCCTTGGATCAAACTCCATACAGACCTGCTCGACAACTACAAATTCGCGTGCTTGCCTGATGCTAGCAAGTTGCTACATATACTTTTGAGTCTGTTAGCAAGTCGCACCGAGAACCAAATACCGTATGATTTGACCTACATCAAGGAGAAGTTGGGCCTCAAGGCAAAGCCCACAGAGCAGATGATACAAGTCCTTATACAGCAAGAGCTACTGGAAGTGTATCAAGTGGCTAGCAAGCCGCTAGCAGAATGCTTACCCAGAGACAGAGGGAGAGACAGAGAAGAGACAGAGAAGAAGAAGATACGGCATTTGGAATGTGTGGACCTGACCCTGAAGGAGCATACCAAGTTGATCGAGCGATTCGGGGCGAAGGAGACGAAGTCACGCATCGAGCGGCTGAACAACGCCATAATGTCGAAGGGCTACAAGTACAAATCGCATTACCACACGATCTTGAACTGGGCGCAGCGTGATGGCGATAATGGGCAGAAGAAAAAACCACTCTACCTGAAGGAGACACGCAATTGCTCAGTGGATGGGTGTCAGGTCAGGGCGGTCTGGAAATCATCCGGTGGTGCCTATGACCACTGGTACTGCGGCAAGCACATCCCGAAGAAGGCAAAACAGCAATTACAGGACCAAGGATACGACGTATGATCCGTAGTCAGTATGTCCAGGACATCATGGACCGGCTCACCAAGCGGCAGGAAGGGCCAAGGAAGGGGCTCTGTTGCTCCGTCAGAGCGACGGAACTGGCGAAGGCGGCCTGCGATGCCCTTGATAGCGAAAACCTCTCAGATCGCCAGAGGGGGCGACTAAGGGAGTATGTGAACCTCCAGCGATGTTGGGTAATCTCGGAGGCCCGAACGGTCGAGGGACTAATCACCGCGGCCGGCTACAAGCCCTGGAAGTGGAAGATATTTGCCAAAGATGACGAGCAGAAGGTCGCAGATTACGCCCGCCGATGGGCGGCACGCACGGAACTGTCAGCAAGTCAAGGAGACACACAATGAGCAGGGAACGAATCGGAATGCTAATTTTCAGGATCATCATGATCACCATCTTGGCCCTCGGTTTCTGGTGGCTCGGGGCCAAGGCTATGGGCCAGCCGGCCTGGACGCCTACCGACATGAACTCGGTACCCTTCACGTTCGATACCGATCAACTGAGCGACCCTAACGGCGCCAACCTGGCGGGGTGGGTGGAACTGGACCCCAACACCATCTGGGTGAGGGATTGGTACGTCTGGTGCGACGTGGACACGATTTTTGCCTATGCGGTCAGCCACGGCACGTACAGCAGGACCGCGACCATTGTTGACCCCAACGGCAAGCGGGCTACCTACCGGGTCACGTACACGACACCAACGACTCCGGGCGTGATCTACTTCCGCACGACCTTTACCCTGCCCTCTTGGCCGGGCCTGTCGCTTCCGAGGGATTACCTGATTAACGTCCGCCAGAAACCTCCTGCGATGCAGCACTGGACCATGATACCCTTCTGGCTACCGCATGGTCCAGCCTATATCGCCGGCAGGAGTGATGCGGGCAAAATATGGCAGAAGAGTATCAAGGCAGCGAGCCCTTACGCTGGCGGCAAATACCCCACAGAGCGACAGAAAAACGATGGCCTGTTCATGGCGTGGGTCATGGGGAGGATCACGAAACCATGAAGAACTGGACAAGCATAGGACGCTTCAGGGATTGGCTGGATGTGCCATCGATGTTTTGAGGAGTTCAAAAAATGAAGAAGGCGAGCGAGTCGGAGAAGTTAGCGATCTACGCCAATGAGCAATTGGGATGGGATGGTGTGGGGAACTCTAAGCTGCTTTCGGTGTTTGTCCGTGGTGTCATTGAGCAGCAGGCCGAGCAGATGGTGGCATTGCAAGAGCAGATCAGGGCCAAGGATGATGCGATAGACAAGGCGTTGCATGAACTAGGCATACCCGGCCCAGGCTACCCCTCGCCCGTTGCAAATGCAATTGTAGCTCTAAAGCAAGCCCTGAAAGGCGACACGTTAATGCCCAATGGGAAAAACATGAAATGCAAATACTGCGGAAGACTTGAAAAGGACGGAGTCATAGACCACGCCTCTACGTGCGAGACGATGGCAGCACAGCAGTTCACGCCCGGATCTTACGGACCATATCAGGTAGACAAGACACCCGGAGGCGACCTGCCCGGTAATGAGTGAACTACCGACAAATCAGATAATCTGCGGCGACTACCTGGAGGTCATGCGAGACTTGCCGGATGGGTGTGTCCATTGCATCATCACGTCGCCTCCGTATTGGGGCCAGCGCGACTACGGCACCGACGGCCAGATCGGACTCGAAAAGACCTTCGAGGAGCATATCGACAAGCTCGTCGAGGGCTTCCGCGAGATGAGGCGGATACTTCGAGACGACGGCGTGCTGTGGGTGAACTATGGGGATAAGTACAATACGCAATCGGGCAATTACTATGAGGGCGTTGGCATTGACCGGCCGTGCTTGAAAGAAACAAAACGTAAAAGGAATAACGCGGACCGCAACCTTGGCAACGGCAACCTCATCGGCCTCGCCTGGCGTCTGGCCCTGGCTTTACAGGCCGATGGGTGGATATTAAGGTCTGATGTTATCTGGGCCAAAGCGGTGAGCTTCAACGAAAAATACAGCGGATCGACTATGCCTGAATCGGTATCGGGAAGTCGCTGGGAGCGGTGCCGGGTGAAGGTGAAAGGCTCAAAGGTATATCGAGAGGGTATGAAAGACGACGGGTACTGTTCGGAGTCGTATGGTAATGGGAATAGACAGGCCCAATGGCAACCCTGCCCCGGCTGCGCCAAATGCCGCGACAACGACGGCTACGTTCTAAGGCGGGGAAGCTGGCGGCCTACCAGGGCGCATGAGTACGTCTTCCAATTCGTGAAGAAAATTCCCTACTATGCGGATATGGAAGCGGTGAGGGAAGAGACTAGCGGCAATAGACATGACCTGAACGATAATCCGCGCGCAGTAGAGGGGCACCCCGGATATGACTGTAAAACGTCGGGTGACATTTCCGGCCGCAACATCCGCGACGTATGGACAATTTCTACCCAGCCGTACACCGACTACTCACGAACTTACCGTTTGGTCCGTGGGGGACCGGATGACACTTGCGATGGCAGGATGCACATAGTGTCTCCAAATTGTCAATTGCATGGGGGTCTGTTTGACCTTCATGCCATGCTTGACGGTGATGCACATGAAGCCTATGGTCTGAGCCACATTTTACGCAGCGATGTCTATCTCTCTCAAGTACAACCTGCCGATTTCGTACCAACTGTCCCGCTTGATATTTATTACTGCGGGGAACATAGTTGGGGTTATTTGCTCCAGAAGTGTTTTCCTTCTGCCACTGACCGTAACAGTAAAAACCACAAAACGGGCCTCGCTCTTTTGACTGATCCTTCATGTACGCCTTCCGCTCAAAGGCTGTCCCGCATTGTACGCAGGTTAGTTTCACACGGGTTGTCTGAGCAAGGGAAGAGCATTTACGAGAGCAAAACTTGGCCGGATGACTTGGACGCTCGTTTACTGGGTCAAATGTTTTTCCGCATTGTTGACAAATCTTCATTTCAAAAACTCCTAAAAGAACATAAGTGTCAATGTGGATTATATCATATTGTGGCCGAGAAAACAAGCCATTATGCCACATTCCCAACAACCCTCGTAGAACCGATGATAAAAGTCTCTACCTCTCAGAAGGGCGTCTGCCCGGAGTGCGGGGCGCAGTGGGCAAGGGTGATAGACTCTAAGCAGATAAAACGGGAACGGCCCAACGACCGGACTAACAGGCACAACCAGGGCGGCATGAACTCCTGCGGCAATACCGTAGCCCGTACGGAGACCACAACCCTCGGCTGGCGTCCCACCTGCGCAAATACTTGCAGTAACAGAGGCACGCTCGGCCCATACGATCCTGTTCCGGCTGTGGTCTATGATCCATTCGCAGGAAGTGGGACCGTCGCCGCCGTAGCCGCCCGCCTGGGCCGCAATTACATGGGCAGCGAAATATCCGCAGAGTACAGGAAGCAGGCCGAGGCAAGGATAGCAGAGAGTGAAACGGCAATACCGAGAGATGAGGCCCAATATCAATTATCGTTATGGTGAGCAAAGTGATTCAATGCCAAAAGAAGGGAGTGCAAGCCCTGAAAGGAGGCGAATGATGGAGACGCCAAGAGATGCTTATGCAGCAGTCGTTAGACATTTAGAAGTCGTGCGAGTCAACTACACTTGGCTAGAAAACCGCTACCGTGAGCAGGCTGAGCAGATCAAGATCAAAGATGAAGCAATCCGGGCAGCGTTGCGAATTAAAACTCTATGGCTATGCCCAACTCCCGGAGATGGTCCTGAAGTAGAAGACGAATGCCGAGCATTGGTAGTAATGGCACAGCGGCTTGAGCAAGCCCTGAAAGGATGAATGATGCAAATATATACAGGCAATACAACTGCTGAGGCTGATATGGAGAAACTCCGTCAGTTAAAACTCGGTATTATGATAGCATCAACACCCGCTGACAGACCCTATGCAAAGTGGAAGGAGTTCCCGTGTGCTTTGGATAATGGTGCGTTCCGTTGTTTTCAGAAAGGGTATCCATTCCAAGAGAATATCTTTTTAGGAACTATGGAGAAGTGTTTTGCCTTGAACATCTGCTTAGATTTCATAGTGTGCCCGGACATTGTGGCGGGTGGTGAGCAATCGCTAGATTTTTCAATGGAGTGGGCGACGAAGAGACTTATAGGGGCACCCAACTTGGCATTGGCCGTACAGGACGGCATGACTGAGGAAATGATAGATCAGTATGTATTGAAACACTTCAGCCATATCTTTGTGGGTGGGTCCGTGGAGTGGAAGTGGGAGACAGCTCAGAAATGGGTACAATTCGCTCACAAAAACAAGAAGGAATGTCATATAGGACAGGTGGGCCAGCAGCGATATTTGAGACACGCTTTGCACATCAATGCAGATTCAGTTGATAGCACAAGTCTGGTAAGGCACAAATCATGGCATCATGTGGAGGCGTTAAGCGAACCATTGCTGGCAGACTTGGCAACTGAGCAAGCCCTGAAAGGATGAATGATGGACCCATGTAAAGAGTGTCAATGGCGAGGCGAATGGGGTATATGCACCCATTGCCCCAAGCTGAGTGGGGCCGATCTTGAGCCTCCGCAGAATGATGGGCGGTGGATCGTAATTATGACGTGGATTGCCCTTGTAATATTCCTTATGGTTATAGTGATGTTGGTCCGTAAGGGATAGAGGCAGAGAATGATGGATGAGCGATAAACCTATCAAAAAGCAGTGCGGCACGTGCCAATATGGGCATAAAACTAACGACGGGCTGGAGACCGATCGTATGTGCGGCGTGATCGGCGCCACGTATGATTGGTGGGAGTGTGGCTGTGAGGGCGATTACTACCGCAAACGCTACTACAGTCGGAACAGGAAGAAATGAAGCGATTCAAACCCCCGACAGTTGATGAAGTCCGGGCCCCCTTGCATCGGCTTGTGGGGCTGGGAGGGTCGCTCTTGAGGTGAGATAATGCAGATATATACCGGAAATGCGGTTGGTGAGAAATTGAAATTGGTAAAAGAGCACAAATGCGGCATTATGATTGCATCTTCCCCTGCCTTCAAGCCTCGCAAGGAATTTGCCGAAGTGCCGTGTGCATTGGACAACGGGGCGTTTATGGCATGGAAAAAGGGGGAGAAAAATTTGTCGCGTCACTACAATAGGCAAAGGAGGGGATGGTGTTCTGATGGCATGAAAAAAGCCCCGCCGAAGCGGGGCTGGTGATTACTTTATCCGGCGTTGCCGGTTCAGCCCGTTTATGATGCACTCATGCAGCACGTCGGACCATTTAACCTCCTCGCCTGCGAAGCGGCGTCTCTGGCGGGCGACCTGCTCGGCCTCGCAGTAGTACTTCGTGACATCCAGGAATTTGCGTTTCATTGGTTGACCTCCGCTGCGTTCTCCTTTGGTCTATAATCCCACTAACCTCTGCGTTCATAATGTCACCTCCTAACTGTAGTCTGCTATGCCTTCTTCTTGTTCCTCGCCCATTCGGGCGTACCAGTCTTTCTCGGTAACGCACTGCTTGTAGTTCGCCCATCGCTTCCAGAGGTCCTGGAGTTCTGCTATGGACCGCCGGCGCCACCTCTTAGACTTCTGGCGAATCTCCTCGATGGTGAAACCACAGTCGGACATCATCAACCTGATGCCTGTTATCAGGTAGTCTTTCTGGCTAGGCATGGTTCTGCTCCTTTCAGTGCAAATCAAAATGTACATGCTCGTAGTCGCGGAGATTCCAGCATACTCCGCACCCCTCGCAAGTGCCCGGACAGGAGAACAGCCGGCCACTAACAAGCTGAGGGACAGGTCCCGCATAGGCCCGCGAGCCAACGGGGACATCAGCAAGCGGAGTTTCGGGCATTACCGAATACACAACTTTGAGGTTCTTGGGGGCCCGGCTGAAGTTCAACCCGTATGCTTTGGTGAACGCCAGAAACTTTATGTCCTGGTAAGTGGTTGCTAGACGCAGCCACATATCGAGATACTCCTGGCTAAAGAAGTCACCGGCGCTATGAATGCGAAACCACTTCGGCCGCGATCTATCGAAATACTGCCTCAGTTCATCCTCAACAAGAGACAAGCGAGTGTGGCACAATTTAATATTCTTAGTCCATGCCTTACGAGTGTCAGCGTATTGTCGCCAGGCTTTTATCGCATAGCACTCAAATTTGCGGCCTTCGAAGACACCGCTGCAGTACTTGCTGTTTTGGCATGATAGCTTGGGGGCCAAATTGAACTGAGGAATTTTGCCGAGTTTGGTGTTACCAAGTGAAATGCTGATATGTCTCTTCATGGGAACTCCGCTCCTTTCTGAAGAAATGATATTGTGTTGTACAGTTGCCATAAGCCTCAAATTACCACACCTGCGTAAACGTGTCAACGCAAAAATAAAATAATTCTCAAAATACATACTTTCCCTATTAGGGAAATCCCTTATACTCTGTCACGGTTAATCGTAGTCTATATAGGGGTACGCCAGAATGCCCACCAGCAAAGAGATGCCGACCCGCTGGCATGAGATACTTGATATTCTCCCCACGAATGGCTGGAACCTGACCCAAGCTGCGCTTGAGGCTGGCTACAGTCCGAAATACGTAGGCACAACCCTCGTGCCCATCCTGAACAAGGATGCAAGGTTTTGCAAGGCGAAAGCAGCCCTCCAGAAGAAACTCTCAGAGGAGTACGACATCAAGGCCGCCGAGCTTGTGCAGTCGTGGAAGGACATCGAGGGGGCCTGTGTGGCGGACTTCTTCGAGCAGGATGCTCAAGGCGAGTTCAGGTTCAGAGATTTGACAAGGATGGCGCGGGAGAAACTCAAGACCATCTCCGAGATCAAGGTGACAAGGACCATCCGGAGAAACGGCGACGAGCAGGTCGAGACCCGCACGACGCAGTTCAAGATGTATCCCAGGACCGAGGCTCTCAAAGAATTGGGCAAGATCAACGGCGAGGTGTACGCAACAGACAATCTTCAGAAGGGGGTAAAGGTTCTGGCCCCGGTCATTGAGCTATATGATGGCGCAGGCAGCAAACCAAACAAGCGTCCCAAGCGGCGACGGAGTGTTGAGTCCACGGTTCAGGCTGACTGAACGTCAGACCCTTGCCTGGAACGCGCTGCACGACAAGAAGTTCCGCAGGGTCCTCTACGGAGGTGCCAAGGGCGGCGGCAAATCGTGGCTGTTGTGTGTCTGGCTTTACCTGTTCTGCTGCTGGTGCATCAAGAAGTTCGACCTTCAGCCTTCGAAGAATCCTCCGCACATAGGATGGTTCGGTCGCAAGCAGGCCACCGACTTTACCGCGACCACCCTCCAGACATGGAGGACCATCATCCCCGAGTCCACCTACGAACTCAAAGGTGGGTCAGAGAAGGAACCCAAGCACATCCTGATCAATAAGAGCATCGCCCTCGATTACGGCGGCCTTGACCGGCAGGAGAGCATCAACAAGTTCAACTCGGCCGAGTACGCGGTGATCGGCGTCGATCAGGCCGAGGAAGTAAGCCGCGACGATATATCGGTGCTGCGGGGCTCGATGCGGCTCAAGATCAAGGGCAAGGCTCTGCCGTACATGGAGTTATACACAGCCAATCCACGAGTCTGCTGGCTCAGGGACGACTTCATCATCGACAAGCTACCGCGAGGAGTCTTCGTGCCGGCCCTTCCGAAGGACAACCCCCACTTACCAGATGATTACATCCAGACCCTCATCGACGCCTTCGGCTACCGGCCTGAACTGCTGGCTGCGTACTTGGAGGGAGATTGGAGCGTCATTGAAGACCCGGCCCAGGTGATCCTCGACAAGTGGATACAGAAAGCGGTCATGGCAAAGAGCGGCTACCAGGGCACTCTTCTTACCTGTGACCCTGCAAGGTTCGGCGACAACAAGACCATTATCTTCCTGCTCAAGGGCACCCAGATCGAACTGCGCGAGGAAATGGCCTACTCAAGGACAACCAAGATCAGCGACCGCCTCAACGACCTGTCCAGAGAGAATAACAACTGCGCCATCTGCGTCGACACTGTTGGTGTGGGTGCCGGTGTTGCGGACGAGCTTCACGAATGGGGCCGGCATGTGATCGAGTTCAACGGCGCCGAAAAGGCCGAGGACGATAAGAAGTATTACAACAAGCGAGCCGAG
>Ga0209536_100000979_pt1 | contig 47078 bp, 36 predicted proteins | sample DeeMarSeWOR28_12_FD_187461 | JGI IMG/M metagenome (GOLD analysis project Ga0209536, IMG submission 187461) | Marine sediment microbial communities from White Oak River estuary, North Carolina - WOR-2-8_12 (SPAdes) (version 2) | ecosystem: Environmental > Aquatic > Marine > Intertidal zone >...
TTTGTAGATGTAAATACCGGTGAAATCGATCTTTCAGCATCTACTTTTGGAGGTCCCTATACAATCACCTATACGACACCGGGGCCTGATTGTCCGAATGGTTCAACCTTTGATATTACAATCAATTCTGAAGATGATCCGACATTCAGCTATCCGCAAGCAAGTTATTGTCAGAACGATTTTAACCCAATAGCGGGCATAACAGGTTCGCCCGGTGGAACGTTCACGGGACCACCGGAAATCGTATTTGTTGATACTAATACAGGCGAAATCGATCTATCTGCATCTACAATTGGAGGTCCTTACACCATTTCCTACACAACCGCTGGACCGTGTATTAATATATCTACATTCGATATTTCGATCTTACCAGTGAAGAATATTACTTTTTCGCTTAACAATCAATCAGGCAATAATGGTGATCAGCTTGTTGTTCCTGTAAGTGTGCAGGGATTTTCCGATGTTATTGCAGCACAATTTACGATTCAATGGGATACTTCGGTCATTTCATTTTTAAATGTAGAGAATCTTGCTTCCATTGCTGATCTTGATCTTTCAGATTTTAATACTCCCGATCCAGGAACCTTAACATTAATATGGTCAACTACATCCGGTCAGACTATTACAGATGGGCTGTCTTTAGTTGATTTAAGATTCGAACTGACAGGCCAGCAATGTAATTCATCGGCTATTTTATTCAGAGATAGTCCCATTTCTGTTTTAGTAGTTGATGATAATTCATGCTCAGCAAATATTACAACAGTAAATGGATCCATAAGTATCATCGGTACAGGTATTTCTGATCCACCTATTGTAGCCTTCGCGGATACCGTTAACTGTCTGAATTATATAATTCCTGAACTTTATGCAGCTGGAATCAATATTAATTGGTATGCTGACTCTGCCTTGACAAATCTGGTCGCATCATCCAATAATTATACACCTTTAATAGATAATTCAGTTGTGTTGGATACGATATTCTATGCAACACAAACCATTGGACCTTGTATAGAAAGTCCTCCGGATTCAACAAGGATTCAGTATATTTCAGTTCCTGGAATTCCTGTTCCTGATCAACCACTATATACTTTTTGTCTATTTGCGGCGCCACCTGCTTTAACTGTTTCTGGAATAAACATTCAATGGTTTACGGATCCCGGGCTAACTAATAAGGTTCATGATGGCCCGACATATGTACCCGGGCCGGGTGAACTTGATACCAGTGTCGAAGGAATAACTACATTTTATGCAACGCAGGAGAATCAATGTGGGATAGGTAATTATGTGGAAGTAGAAGTTGAAATTATTGATTGTGGTGTCAATTGTAATGATTTTGCAGTTTCGGTGATTCCAATCAATACAACCTGTCCTGAAAACAATGATGGAACCATAAGTATACAGGTGATCAATCCTGTTCCTGGTACAAATCAATTTAGTCTTGATGGTGGTTTTACTTATTTTGATTTTACAAATCCCAATTCAACCCAAACACCGGATACTCTTTCAATCGGACTTTATGAGGTTCTCGTAAGAGCTGATGGTAGTGGTTGTTATCCTGATACCTCCAATGTCAATATTGATAGTCAGATCAATTTGTTAACCGATATTGCTATTCTCAAGCCAACATGTGGATTAAGTAATGGGGAAGTGACAATTTCTGTATCCGGTGGTACAGGTTCATATACTTTCAACCTTTATTTCCCTGATAGCAGCATATCATCCAACCAAACCGGGATTTTTACTAGTTTAAGGTCCGGAACTTATCAATATGACATAACAGATAATAATGCGGGTTGCAGTTTACTAGCTCAGGTTATTTTCTTGAGTGATTCAACCAATATAATAGCGGTAGCAGACACTTCTTCATTTGAGAATGCCATTTGTTTTGGTGAAGCCCAGGGTAGAGCCATCATTAATGTGACGGGAGGTGCAACCACAAGCTACGAATATTCACTTGATGGTAGTAATTGGATTACGTTTATTTCGGGAGAATATATAGAAAATTTACCTCCTAATGGTACTTATATCATACTTATCAGAGAATCATTCGCTGACATTTGTTTTGATCAAGTGCTGGTAACAATAGAAAACGAATTTCCTCCAATTATATTTACCTATTCATCTGAAGAGGCAACTTGTGATAACAACGATGGAAGTCTGACAATTGAATCCATATCGGGAGGATTATCTCCCTATGAGATTTCTTACGAATTTGATGCATTTACCACCGTTGATCCTGGTAATCTTCCAGTTTATGAAAATATAACGGGAGGATTTAAAAACATTAGAGTTAGAGACGTTAATGGATGTATTTTTGAAGATGATATGGTATTTGTAGATTTTCCTGGTTATCTGGTAGCTGATATTCAAAGCTTTCCGCCAACCTGTGGAGGAGAGGGCAGGAATGGTACGGTTACCATTTTCATAAATTCCAATAATAATACCATTAACCCACCTTATGCGTTCGGAGTAGCAGAAACTGGGATTCCGGAAGAGGATGTTATATTAAATCCTATTCTACCAAATAATTTGGTTACAATTGATACACTTGTTAATGGATCATATTATGTACTACTGGTTCCAACAAATGGATGTAGAAGTGTAACGAATATTAATATTAGTGGAGGGCCATTTGCAGTTAGTTTTGTAATTTCTGAAGTTATGGGTACCAGCTGTAAGAATGGGACTGGTTCCGTTTTCCTGGAAGATATTACTGGAGATCCGAATATCGATTATACAGTTGAAATTATATCAATTCCTTCCTTGGATCCTATTTATACGGCTGATTATACATATTCTGATATTTCTAATGGATTATTAATTGATGGCCAGGTTGCGGAAAACTTTGTTGCCGGAGATTATAGGATTCAGGTGCGACAGAACCAGAATGGATGTAATCTAGTACACGTCTCTGAAAATTTCATCATATCTGAGCCAGCAGAATTGCTTGATTTTGAAATAGTTGCAATAGAAAATTCATTGACAAATTATCCCACAGGTTCAATTTCTATTCAAATTATTCCAAGTAATGAAGAACCTTATGAGACTAGGATAGAAATGGAAATACCATTTTTGCCTGGTCAAGACATATTCAGGGATTGGGAAAATATTTCTCCGGATCCGAGTAATCCCGGACGCTTTGTTTTTTTACATAAAGAACTATATAGCGGAGTGTATAATGTATACGTGAGAGATGGAGCAGGCTGTGAGATTATAAAGGAAGTAACCGTTGAATATGATACTGTATTTATTCCCAATATCTTTACACCAAACAGTGATAATCATAATGATCTTTTCCAGATCAGTAATCTGCCAAAGGAAGGGTCAGGAACATCAATAGTTATTACAAATCGATGGGGAAAGATAATTTATGAATCGAATGATTATCATAAAGATAATCTCTGGGACGGGGGGGATAATCCGGATGGCACTTATTTTTACAGGCTTAATATCCCCAATCAGGGTAATTATACTGGTTGGGTGGAAATATGGAGAGGAAGAGATTAACCACGAATATTTATAAATTATTTAAAAAATTCATAAATTTTTCGGGTGAATAAATCATGATTATCCTAAATTAAGTAACCACTGCATAGTATCAATACCATCTGAATAATTCCAGAGTTGCGGAAATTGGGCTTCTCCAAATGGGATTGAATTTTTTATGTCAGACATCCTGGTTACAACGGTCTGGATTTTTTCCTGATGAATCAATAGATCTTGTAATAGCCATTTTTTGTTTTTATAATAAGAATAATAAATCATACCGATTGGACTAAATATTTTATCTGACTCCTTCAGGAGAAAATATCTTCCATCAATAAAGGGTGAATTAACTACTTGATTAAAAGACTTTTGATGAAGATAGTTGTTTAGAAATTTTTGATGCCTACCCATCCATTGCTTTGCATGAAAATTTAACATAAGTCGATTAGTATCGTAGTTATCGGGTAGATACAATTTTGAAACATTTCTACAGCCCATGCCAAAATAGAGAAATATATCGTCAGATAATCTTTTTAAATCCTCCTCGGTTTCATCGCCTTGTATGATGGCAATAGAAGTCTTGTTTTTTCTGATTAATTTTGGTATGTCTTTATAATTTGCTTCGATATAACGTGCCGTATTATCACTTCCTGTTGCAATAACTGCTGCGATATTATCGATCGAATTGACCACAATCATTTTATCTTGAAACTGTGGTTCGATTTCAATTAATTTATTAATCAAATGAGGTATTAGTATGTTGTCCTTATGACTAGGTTTAACAATAGCATCATGGCCGGACATTAACACACATAAAAGATCATGAAATCCAACCATTGGTACATTGCCTGGTAATATCAAGGCTACTTTTTTTGGATTATTAATGTCAATACGGTAAGATTTAATCCAGCTTTCCAGTGAGTCCGGTTCTAAAAAAACAGTAAGTCCTTTAAATGCAGTTTGAATAAACTGTTTAATAAACCATGGATTCTGATCAAGTACCTGGTTGTATATTGGATGATCATCGTCATTAATAATTCCCGTTATATACCCTTTTAGTTTAACAAGGGCAGAAATTTTTTCCCTTGAATTCATAAAAAAGTTTTTTTGTTTATTTCAAGTGAAACATATAGCGTTTACATTTGTTATTTTAAAAATAATCCAAATAATCTAAATTTATATTATATGGCTATAATGATCACGGATGAATGCATCAATTGTGGTGCATGTGAACCAGAATGCCCGAATACTGCGATCTATGAAGGGGGAGTCGAATGGACATGGGGTGGAGGAACTAATCTAAAGGAAATTGAACTGGAAGATGGATCAGTAGTAGAAGCAAACGAACCACAGGAACCTTTTTCAGATGAATTTTATTATATAGTATCAATGAAATGTACTGAATGTACCGGATTTCATGAAGAACCGCAGTGTGCAGCAGTATGTCCGGTTGATTGTTGTGTACCAGATCCTGACTACGAAGAAACCGTAGAAGAACTTACCACGAAAAAGGATTGGTTACATACTGAATAATAAAAAGTAGGCAAGACCTTTCTTTTTACTTCATTTTTGCCCTTTTTATCAAATATGATGTTAATATTTTATTAAAATCCTGGTTAACATCCACCTCTATAAAGTCTATTTTAAACTGACCACATTTTAACTTCAGGTCATAGTAATATTTTTTTATTTCTTTTTGATATTGTTCTCTGATCTGGGAAGGCTGTAACCTCAGCTTTTCATTGGTTTCAAGGTCAATGAATTCATAAGGTCGTTCTTCAAAGTCAAATTCATACTCTGTTTTTGGATCAGTAACATGAAAAAGTAAAACCTCATGTTGGTTGTGTTTCAAATGGTGTAAGGCATTTATCAATTCATTAAAATTTTCCTGATTATCAAACATATCACTAAAAATAATCACTAAAGATCTTTTATGGATTTTATTAGCGATTTCATGAAGTACGTTAGAAACTGCAGTTCGTTTAGAGATCTGCTTATTGTCAAGCATATCCTGTAATGTTATAAACAGCTTATGTAAATGGGTACCAGTTGATTTGACTGGAGTCTGATTTTCTATCCGATCAGAGAACGAACAAATTCCTACAGCATCCCGTTGTTTCTGGAGGAGGTAAGCCAGGGCAGCTGAAGACATAACACTGAATGTTATTTTACCGAACGTTTCAACCGGATAATACATTGATGAGGAATTATCTAACAGTAAAACACATCTGAGATTAGTTTCTTCTTCATATCGTTTCGTAAACAACCTATCTGTTCTGGCAAAAACCTTCCAATCAATATTTTTTGTACTCTCACCTGTATTATATAATCTATGTTCAGCAAATTCAACCGAAAAACCATGATAAGGAGATTTATGAAGACCCGTAATGAATCCTTCAACCATCTGTTTCGCGAGAAGGTCAATTTTCCCAATTTTCCTGATATTTTGCAGGTCTAGCTTCATTTATAAGAAAATATATGTTTGAAGGACCAAACTATTAAAAAATTTTAATAGAATAGGAATTTTATTTGAAATATCACCTTAAATTTTGTTGAACAATTGCATTTCTTCATTATACATTTGCAAGTTTCATACTTATTGTACTATATTTAATCGAATTTTGAGTGGAAATTATATCGTAATCAACCAAAAAAAATAGGATTGTGGAAGAGAATAAGGAAATTGGAAAAAACGAAATTTACTCCCAAAGAGTAAGGGCAGGTAAACGAACGTATTTTTTTGATGTTAAATCTACCAGGTCAAATGATTATTATTTGACCATCACAGAAAGTAAGCGAAGGTACAAAGAAGATGGATATTTTTATGAAAAACATAAGATCTTCCTGTACAAAGAGGATTTCGATAAATTTATTGAAGCCCTTCAAACTACAATTGATCATGTAAAAACCGAACTTCTTCCGGAATATGATTTTTCGCAGGTTAATGTCGCGGAAGAAAAGGGTAAAACTGACGAAGCTGATAGTGAATTGAAATGGGAATGAAAAAACGAAAGATATTCCTAAAAGCCCTTGATGGAGATCAGGGGCTTTTTTATTTTTAGATAATAAATGGATAAATGTATATGAGAAAAACCATTATTTATATCATTATAGGTATTTCCATTTTTATTTTTCTGGCCTGGTATTTTTCAAATATTTTCTTTTACCTGGTAATATCAGGTATTATTGCCACGATTTTACGTCCATTAACAAACTATATTAATGGCACACAAATTTTTCAAGTTAATATCCCTCGCGTATTTGCAGTGTTGGTTTCATTTGCCACTTTTATTGGATTAATATTTTTATTTATTTCCATATTTATCCCTCTCATCCGTGAACAGCTTGATGTACTCAGTAATCTCAATTACGAATATCTCTTCTCTAAGATTGAGAAACCCATGGACAATCTGGAGGAGTTTTTGATTCAGTACAACTTATATGAAAGTGAGAAAGGTACTATTTTGAATAATCTTAAAGAAAGTATAACTTCATTTATAAAAGAAGGCGGGGCTTATGATATTGGAAGAGTCATAAATAATTTTTTTTCTGTAGCTGGTAGTGTTACTATTGGAATAATTGCTGTGGTTTTCATTACCTTTTTCTTGTTGTATGAAAAAGGTCTTTTTAGAAGAACAGTATTGAGATTAGTACCCAATCACTATTTTGAGGTCGTAATTACTGCATTTTCCAAAATCGAAAAACTTTTATCAAATTATCTAATCGGATTACTTGTTCAAATGACGGCCATATTTACTCTTGCGACTATTGGTCTTTCTTTCGTAGGGATAAAATATGCCGCATCAATTGCTCTCTTTGCGGCTGTAGCCAATGTAATTCCTTATCTTGGGCCAATACTTGGTGCTCTTTTCGGTATCATTGTTTCAATTTCTACTTTAAATTTCGCAAGTCCGAATGAAATTTTATTTGTCATAATAAAAATATTGATTGTTTTCGCCATCGTACAGTTAAATGACAATTTAGTATTCCAACCTTTAATTTTTTCAAAAAGTGTGAAAGCACATCCACTCGAGATTTTTATCATTATCTTTGTGGGAGCCACACTTGGAGGTATAATAGGAATGATTGCTGCAATACCTGTTTATACAATCGTACGGGTGTCTGTTATGGAATTTTCCCAGGGATTTAAACAATATCAAATATTTAAAAGCTAATTAAGGTATGGGTTTACGATGTGGGATAGTTGGTTTGCCTAATGTTGGCAAATCTACACTCTTCAATGCCTTATCTAATACTAAGGCAGAAGCTGCTAATTATCCTTTTTGCACAATTGAACCCAATGTTGGCATAATAACAGTCCCTGATGTTCGATTAAATGTGATAAGTGATATGGTGAAACCTCAAAAAACCATACCGACAGTTGTTGAATTCGTTGATATAGCTGGATTAGTTAAAGGTGCAAGTAAAGGAGAAGGATTAGGTAATCAATTTTTAGCGAATATCAGGGAAGTAGACGCAGTCATACATGTTGTGCGTTGTTTTGAAGATGCGAATGTAGCTCATATACCCGGAACTATCAATCCTGTTTCTGATAAAGAAATTGTTGAAACTGAATTGCAATTAAAAGATCTCGAAACCATTGAAAAAAGAATATTAAAAAAGGAAAAAATTGCCAAAATGGGAGATCCAATAGCCAAAAAAGAAGTGACGATATTGGAAAAAACAAAATATTTGCTGGAGGAAGGGAAAAACGTACGTTCATATCAAATGAGCGATTATGAAAAAGAACTATTAGTTAAGGACCTTCAATTATTAACATCCAAACCTATCATATATGTAGCAAATATAGATGAGCATTCCATCAATGGAAATTCCTATTCTCAACAACTTTCAGAGGCGGTAAACAACGAACAAACAGAAGTTATTTTAATCAGTGCGGCACTTGAATCACAGTTGGCTGAACTCGACCCGGAAGACCAAAATTTATTTTTGCATGAATATAACCTTGCTGAGCCAGGTTTGAATAGATTAATACACGTTTCTTATAAGATCCTAAATTTGATCACCTTTTTTACAACCGGAGAAAAAGAAGTCCGTGCGTGGACAGTAAAAAAAGGTTCAAAGGCTCCGGCAGCAGCCGGAACAATACATACTGATTTTGAAAGAGGATTCATCCGAGCGGAAGTGATTAAATATGATGATTTAATCCATTATAAAAGTATTCATGCGTGTAAAGAGGCAGGTAAATTGTTTATTGAAGGGAAGGATTATATTGTTCGGGATGGTGATATAATTTATTTTCGATTTAATGTTTAATTTCAAAGATTCTTTTTTTTGAATCATAAATTTTTTAAATTTAAATACTGTATTAGTGTACGTATCTTTAACGGCATTTACATTTAAAAACATCTGATTCAATTAAATTATTTTGAGTTTTTTCTTGAATCAAAAACAATTTTTTAAGTCAGTGGTTAATTTTTGAAAAATAATCCAAATCAAAAACAAATTTTTAGAATTTCAGGTATATTATTTTTAAATTTTTAGAAATTGAGAATCAGACTAATCTTTATATTAAAGAACAAAGGAGGATATGTTCCATTTCATCATCAATACTTGCTCGCTCAATTGATTAAAGGTATTTTACTAAAGGGAGGAAAGGAGGAATATTTCAACTTTAATGAATATAACTTTTCCGGATTAAAAGGACAAACGAAAATTAGCAGAAACGGGTTACATTTTTTCTCCAGTCGTGTAACATTGGTATTTTCCTGTATGAATAAAGATTTTGTAGATTATTTTGTAAAAAATCTTTATGATTTTCCGCAGGTTGAAGTAGGCAACCTGACACTGATCCCGGAAGCTGTGGAAGAAGAAGACATTCCTTCATTTGATAATGTATCCAAATTTATATGCATATCCCCCATTGTTCTGGCCATTCCCAAATTTAATGATTTGGAGGGGAAAAAATTTATTCATCCAGAAACGGATGAGTTTTCTGATCTTCTATATGAATCAACGATTCTAAGAATGGCAAAATCCAAGATATACAGTGAAGAGAATTTAAAATCATTTTTTAAATTCCAGTTAGTTCCCGACCATAATTATTTAAATAAAATTAAAGAAAGTCAGAAAAAGTTTGCCAGAATATATCCAGTATATGATCAGGACGTAAAATATGAAATCAGAGGATATACCTTTCCTTTCACCCTCTATGCTGCGCCTGACGTGCAAAGATTTGTTTTTCTATTGGGAATGGGATTGTTTACACATAAAGGATTTGGCATGTTGGATTTGGCAAATTCAGACCCTACTAAAAGAACACGGGAATATAAAATTGAAAATTACATTTGATCCACTCATTATGGATTGCTGGTAAAATTTATATATCCTACCAAATATTCTGAAATTTTTCCCTGTGGTCGGTAATAAACCAGAATTTCATAATCATTTCTGGTTTCAAAGTGGCTCCCTTCAATTAAATAAGGATTTTGTGGTGTAAAGTAAATGAAATCATACCACCCTTGTTTTAATAAAAGGTCCGCCCTGTACCCCCCCAGATCATTTTCATATTTCATTTTATATTCCGGTAATAAATTATAATGAGTCAATTTTCCGTAAACATAGATATCAGAGTTAATAATCTTTTCAGACCTTAAAAAGAAATGCACATTAACATATTCTGCTTCTGTTGCTGGATCAATTCCATCAATATTTGAAATAAAATATCCACCATTATAATCCTGCCAAATACTATAAAATTCTGTACCACGGTTTTTATCTTGAAATAAAAAAGCATCAATTCGATCGTCATGAATCATAACTCTGTCAACATTGCGTCCAGGGGCCTTTACGGAATTTAAATCAAAAAACCTGTATTCATTTCCTCCGTAAAAATTATTTTCCAGGTTAAAATGTTGATATTCCAGAAATTGTTCCATTTCCCTGATAATAGTTGGTTTTAAATTATATATTCCTTCAAACCAGGACTGGTTCTGACGTATAATTACTTTAATATCGGTTTGCGGATTAAAAACTTCAAGCCCTGCGTAACTTATATTAAAGTTAATTTGCTGATGTGTTCTTCTTTCTACTATACCATTTGATCTCTCAATCGAAGGGGAGATTTTCACTAATGGATCATATACAACAAAACGTTTACTTAAAGTAAGATCATCTGGATCATCACGGCTATAAACGACCAATAAATAATTACCAGGTAGTAATACCCTTGGAACGAGAAACGTATAATGTGTATAGGGTATTTTAGTATTTACAGAATATTCATAATCCGCTATTTCAAACTCATTATAAACGGCAAGATATTCTATGGACCGTAATTGAGAGGGTGTCCAATTCCAGTTACAGTGCAATATTTTCGCCTGAAAATAACGGGCATCCTCATATAATTCGTCAAATTCGAGGATCAATTGTAATGGTTCGTGGATATTGAGGACTGCAGGTTCAATTTGGGCCCCTAAATATCCTTTATTTACATACAGATTAACAGTTTTTATATTTGGATTATATACCTTGTCTTCATAGACTAATTCCTCGAAGTCATCACCATACACTGAAAAGGTATTGAAAGGAACAGATATGGTAAATAATAAAAATAAAAACAGGTATTTTTGATATACTATTTTTCCCATAGGTAAAGATAAACGATTAAACAAACAATAAATTCTATTTCCAACCAATTTGGTAACTGTGGTGTCGTTTTATTAAAAGATGCCATAAAAAATGCTGGGCATTGAATGGAAGAATTTGAGCAACTGATCAAAGCGTGTATAAAAGAGGACAGAAAAGCTCAAAAGGAGCTGTATGATCTTTTTGCGTCTAAAATGATGATGATTAGTCTGAGATACTCTAAATCCCAAATGGAAGCTGAAGACATTCTTCAGGAATCTTTCATTAAGGTTTTCAGTAATCTTAAAAATCTTAGAGAAATTACGAATTTGGGTGCCTGGATTAAGCGAATAGTTATCAATACAGCCTTAAATTATCAACGGGGAAAATTATACCTGTATCCCATGGTGGATATTGGAAATATAAAATTATCCTATGATGAGAATGTAGCTTTATCTCACTTACGGTTAGAAGAATTATTAAAAATGATTCAAGAATTACCTTTAGGCTGCCAGGTGATTTTCAACCTGTATGCTATAGAAGGTTTTACTCATAAAGAAATAGCAGAAAAGCTGGAAATAAGTGAAGGGACAAGCAAATCACAATATGCCAGGGCTAAAACACTGCTACAGAATAAAATAGAGGAAGGAAGTAATGACAATTATGGAAAAGTCAGGCAATAAATTTGAAAAGCTATGGAAGGAGTTGTTTCAGGAAGCTGAAGTTACTCCACGGGAGGAGGTATGGACACGAATTGATACGAAGCTGGCTAACCAACAGATTAATAGCTATAGAAAAAAACTAACTGTTTACAAGATACTGGCTGCTGCTTCAGTTATTTTTGCGCTTGGAATTGGTTTTTTTAATACATCTGATATTTTTAAATCGGAAAATAATTTGTCAAATATTGCAGATGATCAATCGACTCCTGAGTTAATAGCCTCTGATTCTGAAAGAAATGAAACACAGAATATTGTCCAATCACAGACCAAAGATCAAAAATTACAAAATGTAGATCAACAGGAAACCGACGGAACTATATCCGAAATACAAATAACCACTGGATTACAGAATGAATCTTCAAAGAATAATCCCAACATAGTTGTTTCAAATGACGAAAATGAAATAACGAAGAATTCCATATATGCTACTAAAAGTGATCAAAACGTTTATAGTTTGCCTTTTCTAATAACACGATTAAATATTGACTATCATGTACCTGACCCTTCACAGACTCCGGAGAAAAAGATTGATCCCTTCGTAGAGGATTGGTTTTTAATTTTTGAAGACCCGAAAGATGAGACTGAAGAAAGAAAACCCGAATTCTGGGCAGGATTAAATTTTTCTTCCGGATTTTTTAATCCAAATATAAGTTATGGTGATAGTCCTGCAAATCTGGGTGATCAATTAGCTTTTATGAACAGTTCAACTGATGCGATTGAAACGGTTCCTACTCCCGACAATAGTATTGCAAGTATTATGCGAGCAGCCCAACCAGAAAAATCTTCTTATAATCCAGAATTTTCCTATGGTTATGGGATTAATCTTGGATATAAATTCAGTTCCAAATTTATTATCAGAGGAGGTGTATCTTATGTATACAGCAATTCTTCCACCCAAATCACATCATATATTGAAAATTCGGCTACAAATAAAAAAGTACCAAACCAGGCTCTATACTCGGCACAAATTGAAAGTGCAGGAGTTACGAGTATAAATAATACAAGTGAAGAAATTAAATTAAACAGTTCTTATGAATTTATATCCCTGCCTGTCAATTTTGGGTATTATATTGTTGATAAAAAGATCGAATGGATGTTGACTGCTGGAATATCTACTGACTTTTTCCTAAAGAATACCCTTTATGATCCCAATAATTTTTTAGATTCCAAGGAAATAAAATCTGGGGAGAATTCGCCTTATAACAATACGTATCTGAACGGAATCCTTGGTACAATGATCAATGTATCATTTGCTGAACATTATCTGTTTAGCCTGGAACCCTCCTATAGATTGGGATTGAGTTCCTTCGCGAAAGATGGCGCATCATTTACAAGCAGACCAACTTCCTTTCAGATTACTGCTGGAATTTCTTTCATATTCAGATAGAGCTGACCACCAAAATTATATAAAGAGAATAAATTATTGTTAAGTAAATATAAAATGAGAGATGAAAAAATTTGGAGTTAAAATACTGATTTATCTGGTAATTATAGTATTTGGATTCGCTTGTATGAATAATGAAGATGCAGAACCATCAATCCTGATTGCAAGAAGTATTTTCCAAGAGGATTCAGAAGGATGGGAAGCTGGATTTGCCGAGTATGAGGAGGGACTGGAAGATTCTATGAGACTGACTTTTTCTCATGGTAGTTTTATGGCTTCAGCTAATATCGGTAGTGTAAGTTCAGTAATTCAGTCGGGTTATGCCACGAACAGTGATCTGTTTATGTTTATAAAAAGTCAAATAAGTAATCTTGAACCAAATACTGATTATAGCATGATTTTTAATCTTGAATTGTATGCTCAATTAAATGAAAAATTTATTGGAGATCTGACTAGTTCAAATAGCGGATCTTTTCTGAAAGCTGGATCATTTAAAAATGAACCTGGTGTAACTGTAATTGAGGATACAGATAGTAACAAACGAATGGTGGTTACAGATTTTCAAAAAGGAGAAGATGAAAATCCTGGGCCCAATATGGTTTATTTAGGTAAAATCATTCACACTGATGTGGGGGATACCCCATTATTATTGATTGGTACCTCTGAAGGAAGTCCTATACTTGGTACTTCTGATGATGAAGGTAAACTGTGGGTAGTTGTAGGTGTAGATACGAATCAACCAATAAATCAAAGCATCTATTATTCATATATCGGAGTTCAATTCAGGAAAAATTGAAACATTCATCCTGAGGGAAGTATATCAATTACAACCTTATCGATATTCTTAGTGTCTTCAAATTAAAATAAATGATTTAGCACCATGAAATATTTAACCTCTCCCAATCATCACATATTTATTCTGGGCATTTTATTGTTGTTCTGGGGATGTACAGATAATTGTGAAAAACAAGTAACCTATACATATTTTAAACCTGTATATACGACGACAGAAAATTTAAGATCCTCGTTTGAGTTTAAACAACCTGTAGAGATTAATTACCCTGGCAAGATATACCTTTTGGGAAAATACTTATTTATTAATGAAATTAATGAAGGGATTCACATCATTAACAACTCGGATAATACCAATCCCGTAAATGTTGGCTTTATTAACATTCCCGGAAACCATGATATGGCTGCTAAGGGAAACATTCTTTACGCAGACAGTTATATCGATTTACTGGCGATTGATATATCAAATTTAGATGATATAAAAATTGTAAAAAGGATTGAAGGGGTATTTAATGATCATTATTATTTCGTTGAGGATGTAAATCTTGGAGGTGAAGCCATATTGGTATCATACGAAGAAATTGATACTACCTTAATGGATAGAAGCGAGTGTGATATGGCATTCCCTCCATTTTGGATGGCAGATGATGCAACATTGGGTACTATGGATAGAGCATATCCTGGTGCTATTAATATGTCGAGTGAAACGAATTTTCAAACCTCTGTTGCCTCTGCCGGTATTGGTGGTTCTATGGCTCGATTTGCTATTGTAAATCAAAAATTATATACTGTGGGCACGTATTATCTTCAGGTATTTGACGTCAGTAATATAGCTGATCCTGTTAAAGGTGCTTATATTGATATAGGATGGGGTATTGAAACTATTTTTCCGTATAAAAGCAACCTGTTCATCGGTGCCCAGAATGGAATGCATATTTATGATATAACTGCTCCTGAATCTCCTGAATATATTTCAACATTCGCTCATGTGACCAGTTGTGATCCGGTAGTCGTTCGAGATACTATAGCATTTGTTACACTTAGATCCGGAACAGAATGTCAAGGATTTACCAATCAACTTGATGTAATTGATATAAAAAATTTATATAATCCTAAGTTGATCAAGTCTTATCCGATGAAAAATCCACATGGTCTTGGAGTTGATCAGAATGCATTATTTATATGCGAAGGTGATTTTGGCTTAAAAATATTTAATGCAGAGGATATTTTCACTATTGATCAGCATTTGATTGAATATTATGAGAATGTTCATGCCTATGATGTAATTCCTTTTAATGATGTGTTAATCATGATAGGAGCGGATGGATTATATCAGTATAATTATACTGATCTGAATAATATTCAGTTATTGAGTAATATCCCCATCATAAGGGAGATCCGAGGGAGGAAATGAAAATTCTATTTTTTTGTTTATTCTGGCTTTCAATTTTTGGAACCAAGGGGATAATTATGGCGCAACCTGGTAATTACACAAATGTTCATATCTGGTTCCATAATAATGATCAAATACGCGGTTCAATCAAGTTAGATGGAAGCCCGGATTTTATTACGATTTATAAAACTGATCAAGACTCGCTGCGGATTCCTATTGATATGGTTAAAAAGATCAAAATCATAAAGGAAAATGGGAACGCATGGCAACAGAAGTCTTCGATAACTTATTTCAATAATACTTTTATTGGAATACTTACCGGGCGAAGTAGTTCTGCATCCTCAAACCGATCAATGGTCAGTGCTGAAATGATAAATGGAATTAAACTCTATTCCTATCTCTGGCCAGGATTGGGTATCGCTTTTGACCATTATCCGGAGGTAAATACACTTCCTGTGTATTTTAGTGTCAGAGGTGATCTGATAAAGCGGTTGTTTACTCCGTTCTATTATATAGATATAGGCAGTGGACCTGCATGGAATTCTGATGACATGAATGTTCCGGAAAGTGATGCTAATGCAGGAATCATGTATCATATAGGTGGAGGTATTAAAATGTATAGTGGTTCGCAGATTCATGTCATGTTTTCAATGGGTTTTAAAAATCAGCAGGTAAAATTTACGAGAGAATTATGGAATCAAACCGAGGAAATTATTGATAGAAATTATAAAAATTTCAGTTTCAGAATTGGGATTGGTTTTTGAGAAAAAATCATTTTAATTAGACTTTATATAGTCCGATTAGATACTCACGGGAAATTCAGCTGTATTTTATATCTTATCAATCCCAAGATTATCAAGGATTACATACAATTTTTCCCAATTTTCATGCAATTCATTCAGTTTTTCATTTATTTCCTCCAGTTCACTGGCAAGTATATGCAGCTTTTCAAAGTTTGAGTAGTATTCAGGCAATAGCATCTTATTTTCAATCTCTTTTTTCTTTTTTTCCAACAAATGAATAATTTCTTCAACTGAGGTTAGATCCTTTTTAAGGGATCTTACTTTCTTTTTATGTTCCTTCTGTTGGATATAACTGATGTAATTTGTTTCTTTTCGTTCAGTTTTTTGAGATTGTTTTTCAGATTTAATCCTATGCGAAATTGATCGTTCATCGACCCATGACAGGTATTCGGATAAATTTCCTGGATATTCCTTAATTTTATAATCTTCGATATACCAGATTTTATTGGCAATAGCTTCAATAAATTGCCTATCATGTGAAACCATAATTAAAGTTCCTTTGAAGTTAATCAAGGCATCTGTCAGTATATCAACAGAATGAATATCCAAATGATTGGTAGGTTCATCGAGAATTAGGAAATTCGATCTTGATATTAAAGTTTTTGCCAATGCCACTCTTGACTTTTCTCCTCCTGATAAGTCACTTATTTTTTTGTATACATCATCACCTGAGAATAAAAATGATCCTAGCACTGTTCGTAATTCAACCTCGGTATATCCACTTTCCGCATGCGTAAGTTCTTCAAATATATCATTTCGAAAATCAAGAGAATCAACCTGGTGTTGAGCATAATATGCCGATTTTACCTGATATCCAGTGGTGCATTTTCCGGAATATGTTTCAGTACCAGCAATTATCTTTAACAATGTAGTCTTACCTAATCCATTAGCGCCAACTAAAGCTATTTTGTCTCCTCTAATGATTTGAGTAGAAGTATTGATAAAAATTGTTTGTACGCCATATGACTTTGACAGATCTGAAATTTCAAGGACATGTTTCCCGGATGAATTATTAAACCTGAAATCAAAATGTATGGTTTTGACGGAATCTTTTGCATTTTCAATCAAGTCTATTTTTTCCATCAATTTAATTTTTGACTGAACCTGCCGGGCCTTGGTGGCCTTGGCTCTGAAACGGGTTATGAATTTTTCGGCATCCCTGATCTTTCTTTGTTGATTTTGATACGCATTCTGTTGTAGTTTAATTCTGGAAGATTTTTCATTAAAATAATAGCTATAATTTCCCTGATACTGTATAATTTTTTCATCCTCTATTTCAATAATTTTGTTTACGATATTATCAAGGAATTGCTTATCGTGTGAAACGATGATCACTGCTCCTTCATATGATTTTATATAATTTTCAAACCACTGTATTGAGGGAAGGTCAAGATGATTAGTAGGTTCGTCCAGCATCAGAAGCGAAGGTTTTTCAAGAAGCAGTTTAGCTAGGGCTACCCGCATTTTCCAACCTCCGGAGAATTCTGAAATAGGTCTACTCAGATCTTTTGTTTTAAATCCAATTCCCTCCAGGATTTCCTCTGTTTTTGATTGTATGGTATAACCACCTTTCACTTCGAACAGAGTTTGTAACGCTGAAAGCTTTTCTATTTTTTTCGGATCCTGGTCAGATTCAATTTCTTTTGTTAATCTCTCGATTTCTTGCTTCGTATTTAATAGAGATTGGAACGCCTGCATGGCCTCCGAAAGTATGGTCTGGCTTTCATCAATATCACTGATTTCCTGCATGAGTACACCTATGGTTTTATCCTTTTGCATTGAAATATCACATGAATCAGGCTTAATTAATCCCTGGATGATTTTTATTAAGGTGGTCTTACCACTTCCATTCATCCCCACAAGTCCTACCTTATCCCTTTCATTTAAATGAAATGAAGCATTTTGATATAAAAACCTTCCACCAATATAATATGTCAGATTATTGATCGATAGCATCACAGATAATTTGATCAGTAAAAATACCGGATTTTCATTTTATAATATTTTACATAGTCGACTAATAGAAGTGTAAAGGTAATAAAATGAAAAGAGGCCTAAAATAACCAGTTATAATGATCGTGAAATATAATTTATATTAACCCCGATTATTCATAAATTATTTTTATAATAGAATGCCATCAGTAGGTAACTCATTTATTTTCACAAAAATGCGTAACGGGGTTAATCCTCGTCCCGATAAAAGTTATCAGATTATCAAAATCTGAAAACTTTTCGATCGGGACAGCCCCTGGGGGTGCCTGCCTGCGTGCCGTCGCTATGCGTCTGCACCGTAGTCGGCTACGACCTAGGAGCAAGGCTGTGGCCACCGGAGACCGGCAGGCACGAAAAATTTATGAAGTTTTCGGGTTAATTTCCTTAATTTCAATTGATCGCTAATTACACAATTAATTAAATCGTAATATTTGATACAAGCTACTCAATAGTGGTATTAAAAACCTGACAGATAGTTTTTTGAAATTTATTTCAGGGAAAAGATACGGGAATGGATATTTTAACCTGATCCCATAACATATCCAATGTGAAATTGGAATTGTCTTGATTAAATTCAATGGTAAAAGGCTCATATGTTATGTCAAGAATTTCTACAGGGACATCAAATCTGAGAATATCCTTATTCTGATCATATTCGTAAGCGCCCCATTGCCCAAGAGCACTATTGATGATGATAGTCCATTTGTTTTTTTCAGGAATTGTGAAAATTGAATAGGTTCCTTTCTGTAACAGATTTCCATTGAGATGAATATCGCCTGTAGAAGTCATTTCAGTGGCTTCGTTTGCACCAGTACGCCATACTTGGCCATAGGGGACGAGTCCTCCAAAAATTTCTCTTCCTTTTTTATGAGGTCGACCGTAAGTGATTTTAACATAGGTTTCATCAAATTTCATTGTCGTCATATACATTGGACTGGGTCTTGGTTTTAGTGCATCCTGGGCTGAAGCCTTTTCATAAAGGCCAGAAATAATGAATAACACAAATGCGAGGTAGTAACTTCTTTTCATGTTTAATGTTTAATTTTCGGATATTTAAAGATAAACATATCTATCCAAATCAATAAATGAGTTATCGATATATTTAATGATTAACGAACAACAGCGATGATCTTTATTTCATTTTAAGTATTCTGACAGTGAATATAATTAAGGCATCTTAAATTTGTAAATATCAATTGGGTTCAGTACTAAAAATGAAGTTATAGGGCTAAAAAAATGCCGGATCATATTTAGATGACATAAACTTCATTCTCAAGTATAATACCAAAAGTATCCGATATGGATTTTTGAATGTCGCGTGATAATTCCAGGATATCAATTCCACTTGCATTTCCATGATTTATGAGGACCAGGGGCTGGTCATCGTGAACACCTGCATTCTTATATCTTTTACCTTTCCAGCCACAATTTTCGATTAACCAGGCTGCAGGTATTTTGACAAGATTTGGGCCTGCTTCGTATCCTTTAATACCAGGAAATTCAGTCTTCAAGCCATCATAATACATTTTATCAACAATCGGATTTTTAAAAAAGCTTCCTGCATTGCCCATTATATCAGGATCTGGGAGTTTATTTTTTCTGATATATATAACAGCTTTACTAATTGTTGAAGCAGTAAGTTCTTTCAGATTTAGAATTTCAAGCGTTTCTCTGATATTTTCATACGAAATATTATAATCAGGGATCTTATTCAATCTTAAAACAATTGAATGAATGATGAACTGGTTTTTATAGGTCGTCTTAAAAATGCTTGTCCTATAACCAAATTCGCATTCTTTTTTAGAAAAATTAATTTCCTGTTGTGTTGATAGATCGATGGCCTTAACTGATTCCATAAATGTTTCAATCTCTACACCATATGCTCCAATGTTCTGAATAGGTGCTGCACCCACTTTCCCTGGGATAAGCGAAAGATTTTCAAGCCCCTGTAATCCCATGCCTATAGTTTTTTCAACAAGAGAATGCCAGTTAAGTCCTGCATCGACTTCTAACCAGGTGTATTGATCATCCTCCTTCAGGATTTTAATCTGGTCCATCGATGAAGATATTATCAATCCATCAAAATCTTGTGTAAATAAGATGTTACTACCTTCTCCTAATACCAGGTAATTAACATTATCAAATGAATATATATTAAAAATTTCCTGAAGGTCCGTTTTCGATTCAAGAATGACCATTTCTCTGGCGTGAACTGGCAAATGAAAAGTATTATAAGACTTTAATGATGGATTTTGTAAAATTTTCATAATCCATTTAAAAATGAAGTATACTGATCAAAAATACAATTGGTCAGATTATAATTTCAAAATATCAGTAAATATATTACTACGTTTAATGTCAAATTTCTCTGATATTTGGCAAGGTAATTGTTAATTAATAATAGATCGTATATATCTTATTCGATCACATAACGTTTTACGTTTCCGTAAGTAAGCTATTGGCATTTAAAAGCCAGTAAATGCAGATCCTTTCTGGATCTGCATTTTTTGTCAATTATCCAAGATTTATTCGGATTACCAAGGATTGTCATGTTGATCTTAATTGATTTATTTTACATTAAATATCTAGACTATGAAATTCTTTTTAGTGATAGTTCTTTTTTATTTAGTTATGCCGAATTTATCAGCACAAAAAATATTTTGGAGCGAAATGAGTCGGGAAGATGTAATGAATGCAATTGAAGCATGCAAATCCATTACAAATCTTCTAATGAGAAATGAATATACTTCGATTAGTACCTATTTAGCTGATGATATTATATATGCAGGGGGAAACAGCTGGATGGATAGGGAAGTATTCAAGGAAAAAATTATTTCTCTGACAAACGATGAAATTTTTAAAAATACCCGATTCACAGGTTATCAGTTTGATGATTTTCTGGATCAATATGAAGGAAATGATTTAATAGGTAGAATATATCCTGTCTTTGATAATCATTCTGTGCTTGTAAGGATGGATTATCAGTCTGACGGAAGTTATCAGAACACATTATTTGTTTTCAAAAAAATAGATAACCAAATGATCCTGGTCGGACTAGATGGATTTGATATTTCCAAATCTAATTCCTTAAAAAACAATATATCGGGAAACGACTACAGGATGGAGAAAATATCACAGGCTGGAATCACACTTCCTGTGCCTAAGGATTTTTCGGGTCCGGATAAATCGGAAAATCAGATTATTTTCTACCTAAAGGGTGAGACGGATCGGGATGCTGTATTTCAGGTATTAATTGACGAATTAAAGACAAAGATTCACTACTATACTTATAAATTTGTAGAATTTTCAAACCAACAATATGATCTTTCAGATTTGACTGTCAGATATTTTCCTTACGGCATTATTTTCGAGTATGTTGTCATAGATTCATATGGCACAAAAAATAAGGGGATAACGGTAGGCATGAGTGGTAATGATCGAATGATCATTATACAGTTTTATGCATTTTATGATATTTATCAAAAAAGGAAGGAAGAAATCAATCTTGCTTTAACAGGTATCAAAAGATAATCAAGTTTAAAAGGATCTTTTCAGATTTACCTTTGAAGAAATAGGTGGAGATATATTACCTGCCTGATCTTTGAATTTCACAAAAATGATTTTTTCTCCATCCTCACCTGGAAGTTGAAAATTTTCAACAGACGGTTTGTAATTTTCCCATGATGCATCTTCAAATGTGGGTTTGGTACTGATCATCATTTCATGGGCACCATCTGCGTTAAAATTAAGTACTACTTTTTTATCTGGATCATTTGTCCATCCTCTTCCATCATCAATGATAAATGATTCAGGCTTTGGTGGTCGCCGGTCAAGTACTACAGTTGCTATAATCGGTTTAGCCAAATTCCCTGCTTCATCTCTCAGAAATACACCTATTTCTTTTTCGCCATCTTCTCCAGCCAATGTTATCGTTTTCTCTTTGTTAAAGGGCTCCCACTCACCAGGCGCCTGTCCTTTCTGTGAAATTCGCATTTCAGTAGCACCATTACCCTCAATGGTTAATTTAACTGTTTTGGAAGCTTCATTGGTAAACTTTTCACCGTCATTGATACTCAGACTGGTAGCTTCTGGAGGTTTTGTATCCAATATTACTGTCCCTGTAAATACTTCTGTCTCATTTAATGCCTTATCCCTGAATTTAATATATATAGTTTTTGTTCCATCTCCCTCTGATACCTCATAGATTTTTTTTGGAATGAATAGTTCCCATCGGGTATTTGTAAATTCAGGATTTTCTGCGATGATAATATTATCAGCACCTTCTGCCGATAATTCGATCGGTATTTTCCGACTGCCTGGTAGAACATATTTACTGTCATTGTTAATTTTCACGCTACAATCCGTTGGGGCAACTCTGTCCAGTATAATACGATCATTAAATCTTCCGGAAAAATTCCCGGCTTCATCTCGAAAGATCACATATATTGTTTTTAAACCATCTTCTCCCTCAAGGACCCATTCTTTTATTGCAATATAATCCTCCCATTGTGTCGAAACATCAGTAGGATCATTAATAGGGTTATTAGAGATAGCCATTTTTATGGCTTCCGGAGCTTTAATGGTCAATGTTACTTTCTTTTGTGCATTATTGGTGAAATCAGAATCTTCATCGATAGCAAATTCCTCACACAGGGGTGGCGAATAATCCAGTTTGATTTTTGCATTGATAATTTCAGAGATATTTCCCGCAGCATCCATAAAGCGGGCATATAATGTTTTTTCACCTTCCTCTTCTGTAAATTCCCAAGTGGTTACATTTTTATATAATTCCCATTTCTGATTAGTAAACTGAGGGTCTTCACTCAACATATAATGTGATGCGCCTTTGGCATTTAGTTGAACAGAAGCGCGTCTTGCTGTATTTCTAACCCAATCCTGGCCTTCATTGATGACGATACTGAGCTCATCGGGAGGAGTTCTATCAAGTACAATGGCTGAAGTAATTACATTACTGTAGTTGCCTGCTTCATCACGTAGACGCAGAAATACGGATTTCATCCCATCCTCTCCATCAAGCTGCCAATTGGAAATCGTATCCTTTACCGGCATTAATTTTACATCAGTAAAATCCGGTTTATTCGTAATTTGCATACCTTTCCCATCTTTGGTATTTATAGTAAGAGTAACAAATTTATTTTTATGGCTAGTGTATCTTGCACCTCCATTAATCACCAGATCACCTGTTGGCGGTTTGGTATCTAAAATAATTGTGGTGGTTACAACGGGAGTATAATTATCAGCTGGATCTTTAAATCTCAGATATATTATTTTATCTCCGTCGCCAGGAAGAAGGGGCCAGTCTACTTTTTTAGCTGCATATGGTTCCCATGATATCATATTTGAAATAGCTTCTGAATTATTGATCTGCATATGTGATGCTTCTTCCACATCCATATTTATAGTGATTTTTGGGGAAGTAACCCACTGACCTCCATCATTAACTGATATGGTATTTATCTTGGGAGGAACACGGTCAAGCATTATTTTCGCCATTCCTACTTCAGAATGATTCCCGGCTTCATCAATATATTTAACATAAATGGTTTTTATTCCGTCTTCTTCATTTAGTAGTTGCCAGTTGGTAAGTTGGTTTCTGAAAACCATGGGTTTGGCATCCCGAAAATCTGCATAATTGCTAACCATAAGTTTGAGTGTTTCCGGATTTACTGTTGTTGTCAATCTCAGATTTACCTTTCCATCTGCCAGATTAGTATATCTGTTTTGCGCATTAATGTTGATAACAGGAGGATCTGGCCCTTTCCTGTCGAGTATTATTTCATCCTGGATGATATTGGTTGTCCGGTTTTTCGCTTCATCCATAAAATAGGCCCGAATGACCTTAGCGCCGTCGACGGAGTCAAGCAACCATTCGACCTCCATATAGTTTACACCTTCTTTCTCTTCATAATTATAAACTTCTGATTTTCCAGGACTTACTAACCTTACAACGGAGGCTTCATCAGCATGTAATTTTAAGGTTACTTGCCTGTTTTGGGTGTATTTTGCATCATCATTTATTATAATAGAACCGTTTAATGGAGGTTGGGTGTCAAGAATAATGCTCTCCTCAAAAATTTGACTTTCATTTCCGGCAAGGTCTTTGAATTTGGCAAAGACTATTTTTTCTCCATCACTTCCGCTCATGTCTAGTACCCATTTTTTAGAATTAGCTATTTTTTCCCAGCGTGCATCGGCAAAATCTCTCCGATTGCTGAAAATCATTTCTGATAATTCTTTATCATCTGATTGTATATAAACGACTACCCTGCGTTGTTCGTCCATGGTATACTTATCATCTTTATTGATACCCAACCTTATGTTATCGGGTGGTTGAGTATCAAGTATTACTTTTGAAGCTTCAACAGGTGAAATATTACCGGCAATATCCTTCAATCTGGCATATATGAATTTTTCTCCGTCACCTTCAGTTAATGTAATTGTTCTCGGTTCGGTCGTATACTTTATCCATGATTCTTTTTCAAGAGATGGATCTACACCGATTTTCATTTCTGCTACAAGGCTATCGCTCAACTTAAGTGACTTAATTTCTACGGAGACAGTCGTTTTATTAGTATATGGATTACCTTCGTTGACACGAAATCCAATCAGTGGAAGAAAATTTTCTGGGGAATATGATCCAAATGAATTATTGGTACATAATACAAATAAAATAAAGCAAAAAATCCCATACCCAATTGCAGTTTTTAATCGCAATTTCACTCTAAAATTTCGTATAATATGATCTATACCAACCAGCAAAAAAGTTAATCTGCTTCACTTATATGCCGAAAATTAGCATTATAAAATAAATTAAAAAAGTATTATTTACTGAAAAATAAGTTTTTAGATATATAATATTCTATTTATACAGGCCATAGGAGGAAAATTCATTCAATTTATGAATTTTTCCATAGCAGAAAAATGTAGACCGAAAGCTTCAGCCACGGCTTCATAAACCACTTCACCGCGAATAACATTCAGACCCAGAGCAAGTTCACGGTTTTCCTTGCATGCTGTTTTCCACCCTTTATCGGCAAGTTGTATGGCATAAGGCAGGGTTGCATTCGTTAATGCCAGAGTAGACGTGTAAGGTACAGCCCCGGGCATATTTGCTACACAATAATGGATTACATCATCTATAATATATATAGGATCCTGATGTGTTGTTGGCTTACAGGTTTCGATGCATCCTCCCTGATCAACAGCTACATCAACCAAGACAGTACCTTTTTTCATTTCCTTTAACATATCATGCGTGATCAGATGTGGTGCTTTTGCACCATGGATCAAGACAGCTCCAACAATGAGATCGACATGGGGTATCAATTCACGTATATTATACTCATTTGACATGAGAGTACTTACATTGGCTGGCATTATATCGGCCAGATAGCGTAACCTGGGAAGACTCAAGTCGAGGATGGTTACATCGGCACCCAGCCCGGCAGCCATTTTGGCAGCTTGAGTTCCAACAACACCTCCTCCCAGAATGAGCACTTTAGCTGGATTTACGCCTGGAACACCTCCTAATAAAACGCCACGTCCTTTTAATGGTTTTTCAAGATATTTAGCACCTTGTTGTATTGCCATTCGACCTGCTACTTCTGACATAGGAATCAGCAAAGGAAGTGATCCATCAGCTTTTTCGACGGTTTCATAAGCCAAACTAACTGAACGAGTATCAATCATGGCTCTGGTTAATATTTCGCTCGAAGCGAAATGAAAATAAGTAAATAAGAGTTGGTCATTTTTTATCAGACCATATTCAGATGCAATAGGTTCTTTCACCTTCATGATCATTTCCCCGATATTGTAGACATCCTCAATGCCCGGTAATGTATTTGCCCCGGCATTAATATACATCTGATCAGTAAATCCACTACCATCTCCCGCTGTCGTTTGAATATAAACTTCATGACCTCTTTTTTTTAGTTCTTTTACTCCTGCGGGTGTTAGTGCAACCCGGTTTTCATTATCTTTTATTTCTTTGGGTATGCCAATGATCATTTTAATATACTGTTTAGAGTTAATAAATAAAGTATCATCATAAAAAATTAGTGCTTCTTACTGATTGTTTACGAACGTAAATCTAATGAAAAATGCCAAATTAAAAACTCATAATTATATTTTGTTTTAACGATATTTTAAAAATATTATTCTAAAAAACAGATAAATAATATGAATTGTAAGATATAATTTGTGTTTTATTTTTATTTATATTTTAAAATCGAGCTGCTGTAACCATCTCAAACTTTTTGAAAGGTAGGTTTTTTTCCTTATGTTTGTTTTAGATCATTTTTCTGTTTTTACAATTTTTTAAGAATTTATTAGGTTATTAAAATAGGAAAGGAAAAGATTGGCATCAACAAAAACCATAACAAAAATAAAGATTCCTATTGAAGAGGTTCTGGAGGATTACAAACTGGCTGTTGCCAGCCGCGAGGCGAGTTTAATTGGTCGTAAAGAAGTTTTCATGGGCAAGGCTAAGTTTGGGATTTTTGGTGATGGGAAAGAGGTACCACAGCTTGCCATGGCAAAGGTTTTCAGGAAGGGTGATTTTCGTTCAGGTTACTACCGTGACCAAACCTTTATGTTTGCAATAAATGAATTAAACATTCAACAATATTTTGCGCAGCTGTATGCTCATACTGATATTAAGGCTGATCCAGCTTCTGCAGGCCGATTGATGAATGGACATTTTTCGACTCGCATGCTTGATGAGAGTGGTCATTGGAAAAATTTAGTTGAACTAAAAAATAGCAGCTCAGATATATCTCCAACCGGGGCGCAGATGCCAAGGTTGGTTGGTTTAGCACAGGCTTCCAAGTACTATCGATCAATCAAGGAATTGAGTGATCATAGCCAATTTACAAATAACGGGAATGAAGTAGCTTTCGGGACTATTGGTAACGGTGCAACATCAGAGGGATGTTTTTTTGAGGCCGTGAATGCGGCAGGTGTATTACAGATTCCAATGTTATTGGCAGTATGGGATGACGAGTATGGCATTTCTGTTCCAAATGAATATCATACAATTAAATCAGATATCTCAAAGGCATTGGAAGGATTTCGCAAAAAGGAGAATAGTAACGGAATTGAAATTTTCCGTGTGAAGGGATGGGATTACCAGGCATGTTGTGAGATTTTTGAAAAGTCAGCCAAAATTTGCCGAGAAAAACATATTCCAACCTTGATTCACGTAACCGAACTTACACAACCTCAGGGGCATTCAACTTCGGGTTCCCATGAAAGATATAAATCGAAAGAAAGACTGGAATGGGAAAAAGAATATGATTGTAACAAAAAATTCAAGGAATGGATTCTTGAAAATGAATTTTCAACTTTGGAGGAGATTGATAAAATTGAAAAGGATGCTAAAAAAATAGCAAGAAAGGGCAAAGAGGCGGCATGGGATGCATATTTCGAAAGCATTAAACATGACCAGATTGAAGCTGCTCAGATCATTACTACTGTGGCGCAAAGATCAAGGTATAAAAAAGAAATTCTGGAAATTAAGAAGGATCTAACCAGGATACATAATCCACAAAAAATGGATTTTTTTAAGGCTGTGAAAAAAACGTTGATTTTAACCAGAAAAGAAAAATTACCTCCGAGACAAAGATTGATCAACTGGTTATCAAGGATCAACGAAGATAATCAGAATTACTACAGTTCCCATATTTTCAGCCAATCCGACCAGGCTTCTATCAAAATTAAGGAAATTAAACCTGTATTTTCTGAAGCATCAAAAATTGTTGATGGGCGGGAGGTTTTGCAAGCTTTTTTTGATGGTGCACTTGCCAGAGACCCACGAGTTTTGGCATTTGGCGAAGATGTAGGTAAAATTGGTGACGTTAATCAGGCTTTTGCCGGATTACAGAAAAAATATGGACCTTTAAGGGTAGCAGACTCAGGAATTCGTGAAGCAACTATTATAGGGCAGGGTATTGGTATGGCAATGCGCGGGTTGAGACCCATAGCTGAAATTCAGTATCTTGATTATTTAATATTTGCAATACAGACACTTTCAGATGACCTGGCTACCCTCCATTATCGAACAAAGGGTGGGCAGAAGGCACCTTTAATCATTCGCACAAGGGGACACCGGCTGGAGGGTGTATGGCATTCTGGCTCTCCAATGGGTATGATTATACATAGTCTTCGTGGTATCAATATACTTGTTCCCAGGGATATGACCCGTGCTGCAGGATTTTACAATACCATGTTGCATTCAGATGATCCTGCTTTAATCATTGAAGTATTGAATGGATATCGATTAAAGGAAAGAATTCCAGACAATTTGATGGAATACAAAGTACCAGTTGGCATTCCTGAGATCCTCAGAAGAGGTACCGATGTAACGATTGTTACGTACGGCGCGATGTGCAGGATCGTAATGGAAGCTACCAAAGTACTGGATAAAGTAGGCATATCTGTTGAAGTTATCGATGTACAGACTTTGATTCCTTTTGACATAAACCATACCATCGTTAAATCCCTGAAAAAAACCAACCGAATCATTTTCGCCGATGAGGACGTACCTGGCGGCGCAACAGCATATATGATGCAGAAAGTGCTGGAAGAACAGAATGGATATCATTATCTTGATTCTAAGCCAATAACGCTCACTTCAAAAGAACATCGACCAGCCTTTGGATCGGATGGGGATTATTTTTCGAAAGTTAATACTGAAGATGTTGTTGATTATGTTTATGCAATGATGAATGAAGCTGATCCAAATAGATTTCCTGAAATTTATAATAAAAATTACCATATTCCACAGTGGAATCCGGAAGTGATTGATAATTAGTGATATTTTATTCTACTTCTACCCTTATTGATTCAAGCGTAAAATCAGGAGATTCAACGATATTTGATTTATTAAGTGCCCTATCCTGGATCTGAACTGAAATTTTTACCGAATCACGGAATATGAACAGCCATCCTGAGGAAGTCATGCCATATTTTAAAATTCCTTCAAGTGGTCTATCCTTGAGTTGATTATCTACGATATCTCTGTTTAGAAGTGGAAATCGACCGTCAAAGGTCTGATAGTAGGGTGGAGCACGCCAGTCAAATTCTGTATATTCACCATTTTTCTTTGTAAAAAACCTGATAAAATAATTATAATGATTTTCATTTATTTCAACCAATATAGTATCAGTGGCAACTCCATCTTCGTCTCTCAGAATAACATAGTCGATTGGATTATAATCGGGTAATCCCGGTCGGCTATCGTATTTTATCGTATCGTTATTTTGATCTAAAACGACAAAATAAGGTGCATACTCATCAAATATGTCGCTTGATGTTAATCCTAAATCACCGTCGCCATCCTCAAAATTTATAAACACAATCAATGAATCAGGCCCATCTACTTCTTTGAACTGAATTTCTTCAAATTGAATCTTCGGTATAACAGGTAATTCGGGTGCACGATTGCATGCTGAAAGAAATACAATAAAAACAATAATACCGAGTAGGATTTCTCTTAACATATTCCGAAGTCAGTAAACAAAAGATACTTCTCTTTCAAAATTAAAGATTAATTTAGATAGAATTTTTAGTAATAACGTATCAATTGTTGAAAAGTTTTAAGGATAAAATACAACTTGTAGATAAAAACACTTTTAATAAGACAGCTACTGACCTTTTTTTTTATCAGGTAAGACAAAATCCAATATACAGGGAATTTATCACCTATCTAGGGATCGATTACAATGAAATAAAAGAAATCCAACAGATTCCATTTTTACCAATCTCTCTTTTCAAACATAAAATAATCAAAACGGGTGATTGGAATGAGCAGAAGATATTTGAAAGTTCCGGAACTACAGGTAAGGAGATTAGCCGGCATTATATAGAGGATATTCTATATTATCAAATTATTTCTTCGGTTAATTTCAGGTTTTTTTACGGGGATCCCGAATCTTATATTATACTTGCCTTACTTCCTTCTTATTTAGAAAGACGTCAATCATCTCTTGTGTATATGATCGATCATCTAATTAAGCTGACCTGTTCGGAGGATTCTGGTTTTTACCTTCATGATATGGAGGCCTTGATTCTGAAATTGCAAAAATTGAAAGCCAGAAGTCAAAGAAAAATAATTATTCTGGGAGTAACCTTCGCTCTGCTTGACCTTGCCGAAAAATACAAAGAGGACTTAAGTGATGTAATTATTATGGAAACTGGAGGAATGAAGGGGAGAAGGGAAGAGATAATCAGACGGGAAGTACATGAAATACTCCAAAGCAGCTTCAATGTTAAGCGAATTCATTCCGAATATGGAATGACAGAATTAATGTCCCAGGCCTATTCTTCAGGTAATGGCCTATTTAGATCCCCGCCATGGATGAAGATTTTCATAAGGGAGATCAATGATCCATTAACTATACAAAAAGGTCCATCTTTTGGTGCTATAAATATTATAGACCTGGCCAATATTCACTCCTGTGCCTTTATTGCGACGGAAGATCTTGGTAAAATAAATGAGGACGAAAGCTTTGAAATATTGGGAAGATTAGATAATTCAGACACCCGAGGATGCAATTTATTATTAAATTAATTCAAAATTCTATTTAATAAATCAAATTTTTTGTTTTGAAAAGCGTTAGGTTTATATATATTTGTCCAGATTTGTTCAAATAAACAGGAATTGTTATGCAAAAAATACGAATTACAGCTTTGTTATTAGCATTAGCCATTCTCGGAATGACATCATGTGCGCAAAAGACCTGTCCAACATATATTAAAAACGATACTGAAAAACAAGAAATAAACGAAAACAGAGGCTAATACGGCTTTTACTGAAATTTCATTATAAGGCGGCGTATTTGTTTACGTCATTTGCGGTTATTTCTTTATCACTCATAATTACCAGTCTTTCCGTTACATTTCTCAATTCACGGATATTTCCTGTCCATGAGAAACTTTTTAATTTTTCCAATGCTTCCAAGCTGATTGTTTTTTTCTTGGCGCCATACTCTGATGCTATTTCCTCTAGAAATCTATCTACCAGCAATGGAATATCTTCTTTTCGTTCACGCAATGGAGGTACATTCAATATGATGACACCAATTCTGTGGTAAAGGTCTTCCCTGAATTTACTTTCACTGATCTCCTTTTTCAGATCTTTGTTTGTTGCTGCTACTACTCTTACATCCACCTTAATATCTTTTTCACCACCAACACGTGTAATTCTATTTTCCTGAAGGGCTCTTAACACCTTTGCCTGTGCAGAAAGGCTCATATCTCCGATTTCATCCAGAAAGAGAGTTCCATTGTTTGCCTGCTCAAACTTTCCAATACGTTGTTTAACGGCCGAAGTAAATGATCCTTTTTCATGACCAAATAGCTCACTTTCTATTAATTCGGCTGGGATGGCTGCACAATTGACTTCAATCAATGGATTTTTATGTCTGTTACTTTTCTCATGTATCCATCGGGCTACCAGTTCTTTACCTGTCCCATTTTCACCAGTGATCAATACCCTGGCTTCGGTTGGAGCTACTTTTTCAATGGTTTCTTTTACTTGAATGATGGCATCCGATTCTCCTACAATATCAAAGGTCTTAGATATTTTTCTTTTTAATATTTTGGTTTCATTTACAAGGTTTGATTTATCCTGAGCATTTCGTATGGTGAGTAGCAATCTATTAAGATCCGGAGGTTTTTCTAAAAAATCGAAAGCTCCTTTTTTGGTTGCTTCCACTGCAGTTTCAATTGTACCATGGGCAGAAATCATTATGAATGGAACATCCACTCCTGATTGAATTGTTTTTTCCAATACTTCAAGTCCATCCAGTTTGGGCATTTTTATATCACAAAGTACGACATCATAATCTTTTTCATTGATCAATTCAAGTCCCTTTTCACCGTCAGCTGCTTCTTCTACCGAATATTTTTCATATTCAAGAATTTCTCTCAATGTATTTCTGATGTTAGACTCGTCGTCGATGATAAGTATTTTTGGCATGGTTAATAATATCTTTAAAAATATAAAATGCAGACCTATAAGCCGGGTTCTGTTACCCGATAGAATCGGGATCTTATCATTTATCTGGTCCCAATGTCACCATTGGGATCTATCGACCTACCCATTCTGCCCCATAAAGATTGAGCGAGCAACTCTTTCCCCCGACAAATCGGGGAAGGCAGAATATATTTGATCTTTCAGCCCGTAAGGTTTTCCCTGCCCCCGGTGTCACCACCGGAGCGGTGAGCTCTTACCTCGCCTTTTCACCCTTACCCCGATCGTATCGGGGCGGTATATTTTCTGTGGCACTATCTGTCCCCGCCCTTAGTAATGTACTACAGGGCGGGTCCTTCCTGTTAGGAAGTACGGTGCTCTATGCTGCCCGGACTTTCCTCCCCAATTGAATCGGGGCGATAAGACGGCCTGCACTTCTATCAAAAATACGAAGATTATTGATTAGTGTTTAGAAAAAAGAAGATTCTTTGGCTGGATCTCAATGCACATCCATACCTGTAAATTTGAATTCCCATTCATCTGCCGTATTGGCTACTTCATGCAGTATTTCTTTTAATCCTTCATCATTTACATTTTCAAGAAACGTGGAACCTTCAACTTTAATGTAATCATCAATGATTACAAATTTTGCATAGCAGGTTTTCGCGTTTTCCATCAATAATTCTTTTAGATCGATGTCATTATTCAATGGGCAAACTTTAGAAGAGAATTCAATACCTGTTTTATTGAATTTCTCATTATGTTTTATAACACCTACAACTGCCTGATATCGATTATCAGGTAGAGGAACAATAATGACAGATTTATTCGTGTCATACTCGGAAAACTGACCACCAATATCATTGGCGATTTTTTCCATAAATTCGCTGAAGTTGAAGTTCATGTCCAAAAGATTTTCGGGTTTCGCAATGGATTTTAAAAATATTTTATTGATTATCTCTTGTTAAAGTTACAAAAACAATTGAATATTTCTTATTGAAGAATAACTTTTGTGGCGCCATATCCAAATTTTTCTTTATGTGAATCCTCAAAATACTTAATATGTGGATATAAACTCAGGAATTTATGGATCCTGTGACGCAGGGTTCCATTACCAATTCCATGAATGAACGTAATGGATCTGATATTTTTAATTATTGCGTTTTCAAGTCTTTTTTCAAAATGATCTATCTGAATCTTAAGGATCTCCTCATTGCTTAATCCCTGATGATCCTTGATCAGGGATTCAATATGCAGGTCAACTACCTCATCCTCTGCATGGAATTGTTTATCTTTTTGAGGTCTTTTATAATTTTTATCTGAAAAAAACGCCTTTTTAATATCTTCCGGATTAATGGGTTTAATATCGTCTGATAATGGGATCAGCCTGGCATTGAGGTTTAGGAGTGGGGCTCTTTCTTTTGTTTTCAGCACATGATTTTTATTAATAGTCAGGCGTTTAGATATTTTAATACCAGGATTTTTGCTTTTTTCCTGATATGAGATAATGTCAATCATGAGTATTGGCCATTGCCCCTGGTCTTTGAGGTTCCAGGTATCAATTTTGGAATAGGTATATTTTCGAAGTATGCCATATGATAATCCATGGAATTGTTCTGCAGAAACAGTGTGTACCGTAAATAATAGGGTATTGATTGTTTGATTGATCAACCAGAGGTTAATCTCAATATTCCTGGTTTCGATGGCCAGAAATATTTCAGATTGCTCTTCAAGAAGATTTGAATTTTCAAGATCAATTTCGGATGATACTGATCGGATTTCTTTATTAAATCTTTCTGATTCTTCACGAGCAATGGTAACTACTTCATTTTTTAGAACAGGGATCAGAAACCCATCCTCAATCTCAACCTCGACAGTTTTATTATCAATAAATCTGCGAATGATTCCTTCTTCCTGACCATGAAGAAGCCGTATTTTATCACCTATATCCATTATTGATGCAAGGCATTTTTATATATTTCTATAGCTCTTTTACGCGCAAAGATATGATCAATCATTGGATTCGGGTACTTCCCAGTATCAAATTCAGGAACCCATTTTCTCACATACATTAATTTGGGATCAAATTTTTTGGTTTGCACGTAAGGATTAAATACCCGGAAGTAAGGCTGGGCATCAGTACCTGTTCCAGCGGCCCACTGCCAGCCTCCATTATTGGAAGCAAGTTCATAATCCAATAGTTTTCTGGCAAAATAAGCTTCCCCCCATCGCCAGTCGATCAATAGGTGTTTCGTTAGAAAAGAAGCCACGATCATTCTCACCCGGTTGTGCATATACCCTGTCTCATTCAGCTGACGCATGCCTGCATCAACGATGGTAAACCCGGTATATCCATGACACCATTTGACGAAATTTTCTTCATTATTATCCCAGTGTATGCGGCCATTATGTGGTTTGAAGGGATTATTAACTACCATGGGAAAATGGAATAAAATCATCATATAAAATTCACGCCATATAAGTTCATTTAGCCATGTATCATTGAATTTCATGGCAATTCGCACAGCTTCACGGATGCTCATCGTGCCGTGTCTTAAATGAATACCCAGACGGGAGGTTCCATTCTGAGCAGGAAAATCCCTGTGCTTATCATAGAATCGAATAATATTAAGATCAACTTTTTTTGATGGAATTGAAACACTAGATTTTCTGAAACCAATATCATCAAGTGTTGGCATGGTTTTAGGACCAGGAATGATCATGTGAGCAAGGGATTTTTCTGATGGAAAGGGGCTTATATTTTTTTCAGAAAAGGAAGAGAGCCATTTATTTTTATAAGGTGTAAATATCTTGTAGGGTTCCCCCTGGTTATTGAGGATCTCTTTTTTTTCAAAGATAACTTGATCCTTAAAAGTCGAAAAAGCGATTTTTCGATGCTTTAAAATATTTTTAATCAAACCATCCCGTTCTATTGCATAGGGTTCATAATCATGGTTGCAGAATATTTCATTCACATGGTAATTTTCAATCAGTTCTTTAAAAACTTTAACTGGTTTTCCTTTCTTTACAAGTAGTCCTGATTTTATTTTTCTTAGCGAGTTATGGATCTTACTGATTTCACCGTGGATAAACATGACACGTGCATCATCCGGATCTTCCAGTTGATCGAGTATTTCACTATCAAAAATAAAAACTGGCAATACAGGAAGTCCGGATTTCAAAGCATAATAAAGACCGGCATTATCATTAAGCCTTAAATCTCTCCTAAACCAGAAAATATTAATTTTATCAGGATAGACTTTCGCCATATTTAAATTTTCTGGTTAAAACATTATAATAAAAAAAATGTTCGAGGTTAATCAGAACCGGTTTTTGGATCAGGTTCAATTTCTTTCTGTTCTTCATCCAAATCTTGTGCATCAGTTTCATCCTTACTGGGGATCAGGCCTTCGTCAAATTCTATATAATTCTCACTCCTGTTTTTTCTTTTTTTCTTTTTATTGTTTTTGAAAAGTTCGGTCAGGTTATTAAAACTTTTTGTATGCTGAAAACTGAATCCAGCCGTGGCTGTAGTATTTCGCTGTGTATTGCCATACAGTGTATTGTAGTTGAAACGGTTATACATTTTGGCTCTTAACTCCCCATCCTCTGACAAAAGATATTCAATGGTCCAGTCACCAATAATATTGGAAACATCGTTGGCATCCTCATTTGTTATGTTTCCTGCTCTGGTTACCCGTAAACGCCCTTCATTAAATGAATAAGACAACCGATATTGAAATGTATTAAAGGCATTTTGATCCAAAGTTCCCAGATCAAGATCAATTTCCAGATTTTCATCTAATTGAGTAATCCAGTAACTTAACTGGTTTGAAATAAACTCACTTACACTGTTACCAAATGATGTACCCACACTGAATGAACCTTGTTCAGCGAATTTTCTAAGAATGATCAAACTGAACACCTGCCGTTTTAATTCCTGTTCATTGGAATGAATTTCCGATCGGAATGCTGCTACTGTAGTTTCAAAATTCACGCCATCAACAACCAGATTTGTTGGATAATCCTGAATCTCAATATCAAAGTTTATATCCGGTGTAAGCAAAGGTCCCTTCAATTGTAATTCTACTACTGCAGGATATTTTCTTTTTACTTCCGGATTCTGATAAAATGAGCTGTCCTGGTTGATAAATAGCGGTGAAAGAGAAGCTACCTGGCGATAAGTAGCCACCAGATCCATTTGCGCTTTATAAGGATCTCCAGACCAGGTAATTCTGCTTTCCGGCTCAATTGTAAATTCCTTGTTAATCACGTTATAAAGGGTGAAATTATAGCCCCCACTTTCGAATTCAAAGTCACCAAAAATGTTAAAATCACCCTTGGTATCAATCTTCATACTCAGTTTCCCATTACCTCTTCCACGAATGATATCACCCGCCTTCTGATCAAATATGATCTCAGCGTATGCTTCGGGAGTTACTTCCAGATCAAAGTTGAGTTTTAAACCCTGAAGTTTCAACACCTTCGATTCTGCCTCGATATCTAATTTCCGTTGTTCACTAAATTCAATAAACTGAATAAAATTTTCTTGTGTTACTTCACTTGAGCCACTTAATGGGATATAAAAGCGTGTTCCACCCTCAGTTACCGCATTGATATCAATATTAATATTTTTTTCTTGTCCAGTAATTCGCATGCTACCAGTACCATAGGCTGTTCCATAATACAAATCATTATCTTTTACGGTAGTATTCAGAACTAACAGTTTTTCAAAATCACCCAATATGTTAAACCTTACATTTCTAAAATAATCATGAAAAATACCTCCATTAAGTGTTCCTGTATTATTGAATTTATCTTTCAGTACAAGGTTTCTTACACCAATTTCATCCTTTGTGAATACAATTTTTCCTTCAAAATTGTAATTAGATTTTAAATAATCGAGAGTGATTTTACCATTGGTGATATAACCCTCGCCATTTAATAGCGGTTGTCGCAATGTTCCGGTAATATTAAATTCGCCACGCGTTTTTCCTTCCAGGTTTGAGATCAGATCTTCGTAAAAAGGTTCAATCAAATTAAGATTAGCATCACTAAAATTTACTACAAGGTTTAATTTATCCGATTCATTGAATGGGTAATAATTGCCTTTTACATCGATTAATCTTTTTTGCGTATCGTCAAACACCTCAAGACCAATATTCATACGATTTTCTTTAATATCCCATTGACTGGAAGCATAAACATCGCCTACCGGATAATTTTCAAAAATCATACTATCAATAACGATATCGCTGTCGATAACCGGATTTTTAAAGAATCGATTTACATTGATGTAACCATTTAATGTTCCATTAAATTCTCTCGGTAAAATAGAATTTAAATTTTCGATCTGAAAATTAGCTACACGTGCGTTAAACGATTTGGTAGTATCATCTGAGATAGATCCAGTAAACTCAATTTGCTGGTCATAACTCGACAATAAAAAATCAGAGAAGAAATAGTTTTTTGGTTGTATCAATATTTTATTTTCCAGTGAAAACGACCATTGATCACCAAGGATAATCAGGTCAGAGGCATCAAATCGGATTATAGTGTGGGAAGTATCGAAAACTACATTTGAATGAACATTTACCCTATTGTTTTTTTTCTCCTGTTCTACATTAAAAACCAGATCTATATGATCATTTATCCAATTAGTAGTGAGGTAAAAGTTTTCGCTTTCACCACCTGATCTAGTAAATTGATTTTGAGATCTAAGATTCAATTGCAGGTTTACAAGAGAAGTGTCATTTATTTTAGTTGTAGAAAGATCAAGATGGTTCTTGATGAAGTTATAATTACCGTAGGAAAGGGTATCAATTTCCGACTCGACAGCAATCTGAGATAAAGGGCCTCCTTTTAAATAACCGGATATCCGGGTATTCTTTGCTATATAAATATCAGGTACAAACAATTGTAAGAAAGAATTAATATCAAATAGAGAAATATTGTAATCGATATCATACTCAGGTTTGGCTTTCAATTTTGTCAGTGCGAAATAGTTCGAAATGGAATCCCTGTCATTCTTCGCAATCAACAGATATTCCGTAACTATCCTCGCCAGATCACCGGCTACTTCAGTCAATACATAATCACCTGACATGTGAATGTCCATATTATCAGATGACAGTTCCAGGTAGTTGAAGTCGTTTTCACGTTCTGAAATGATCTTCAGATTATTTATTTCAGCTGTTCGTCCGTCGTAGGCGATATAAGATTTACTGGCATTAATCTGACCTGTCGTATTATTAACATTCAGACCATTTAAGTTTATATTAATCAAAGTTGAAATAGAAGCCGGTTTTTTAGAAAGGTTTAGGTTATGCAGTATGGCAGTATCCAATACGGCAACAAAATTGATTTTTTCACTATTTTTAGTCAAATCAATGGTTCCATTTAATTCAAACTGCAGATTTGGATCATTGATACTCAGGAATCCATTAAAGATCTGACTGGCAAATCTTCCGTCTGTAACTATATTCTGATAATTATAGCCCAATATGCCAATATTATCGATGGTGGCATCCAGATAAAAATCCGCATCCGATTGATACAATCCTTTTCCTTCTATTTTACCATTCAAGTCAATTGACTGGTATAATCTTTCATTATCCAGGAATTTGCCCAGATCCAATTGTCTGATTAACAGATTTCCCGAATAACTTGGTAAATTATCTTCCTTATTTACTTTCAGGTTGATATCACTATCAATGGTCCCGATTTGTGTATAAAAGACTGCATCAGAAACAAAGTCAACAGGAAACCCGATAAATCTACCATTAAAACTGGAAGTTCCGAATTTAGTCATACTTTGAACTGCTTTTTTACCTACATATGGTTCCAGATCTTCCGGACTTATGATTGTATTATCAATTTTTAAATCAATAAAGGTATTCTGAAAATCAGGGAGGCCATCCATGTTGACCGATCCGCGAATGTGACTTGTAGCCCCCAGGGCCAGGTTAAAGTTTTTAACCTCAAATCTGCTAACAGATCCAGAAAAAAATCCATCTAAACGGAACCGGGCATAATATTTTTTAAAATTTTCAGCAAAATTCCCAAGATCTCTCGTATGAATATTCGATTCTTTAATATCGGCGATGATGATAACGCTATCTTCAAAAGCCTTCATTTGTTGGATACTGTCAAACTGGAAGACCATGGATGCTTCCATGTGACTATCTCCGGCATCAATGTCGAAAGTTCTGAAAACCATGGATTCTTTTGTAATTTGATAAAAGCCGGATAGTTTATGGATCTGAAACAGAGTAGCTGAATCAATGCAAGCGAGATCATTGATCTTGATCTGAAAATTTTTTCCCCTGGACTGCAGGTTTTCAGCAATAACATTGATATTCTTGAGCTTGAACTGATTTTGGTTAAACTTATTCTTGATGGTATCTTTATTAGGATCTGAAAAAGTGAATGTCGAATTAATTAAATGAATAGCTTTGATAGTAAATGTGCTTTTAAGAGAATCTGGTTTTCCCTCACCAGTTATATTTTTTATCCCATCAACAAAAACATTGATATTAAATCCGCTGTCAGGTGCATTCCTGATTAATCTCACATCAGCTTCCTCTACAATGGCTTTTTCCAAAGTGAAATTTTTACTTGTAATCAATGAGCTGATATTGAAATTAGCTCTTGCTTTTTTGGCGGCAATAAGTATTTCATCTTCTGTATCCCTGATCAAAACATCCTTCATTTGAATATTACCAAACCAATAGATATTGACATATCCAATTGTTACAGGAAGTCCGATTTTTTCTGAGAGGTACGCAGTCAGTTTCTGTGTAACCCTGGTCTGTACTATGGGAAATTGCAGGGCGGCTGTTATACCTACCATTACTGAAGAAAGGAACATAAAAATAATGATCAATACCTTTAGAAAAGGCCATCGGTATGATCCCCAAAACATCAATCGTAAAATACTTCGTTTACCCAATGGATTAGTTCCTCTTTATGTAATATACGAAAGAAATGTATTTTAATTATTTTTGTCCTGAATTCTACAAAAATAAAAGCTTTTATTCATTGATTTATAATTATTTACTTTATGTCTATCAATATTCTTGCCATTGAGAGTTCATGCGACGAAACTTCAGCTGCTATAATATCGGATGGCAAGGTTTTGAGTAATAGTATTTTTAGCCAGCAAGTACATGAAATCTATGGTGGTGTTGTGCCGGAACTCGCCTCAAGGGCACACCAGAAACAGATCATAACCATTGTTGATAAAGCCATTGAACAATCTAGAACCAGTAAAAAAGATCTAGATGCAATCGCATTTACCTGCGGGCCAGGTTTACTGGGGTCTTTACTGGTAGGAGTTTCATTCGCTAAAGGATTTGCTTTGGCGGCAGGAATTCCACTTATTTCGGTAAATCACATGCAGGCTCATATCCTTGCTCATTTTATTGATGAACCGAAACCATCATTTCCTTTTTTGTGCTTAACAGTTAGTGGGGGTCATACTCAGATAGTCAGGATAAATGACTATCTGGACATGGAAATTCTTGGAGAAACCCGCGATGATGCAGTTGGAGAGGCATTTGATAAATCAGCTAAAATGCTTGGATTTCCATATCCCGGAGGTTACCTGATTGATAAATATGCCAGAGGTGGAGATCCCTATCGATTTATTTTCCCAAAATCTGATATCCCAGGCCTTGATTATTCCTTCAGCGGTATAAAAACGGCTGTATTGTATTTTTTAAGAGATCAATTGAAGGCTGATGAAAAATTCATAAAAAAAAATATCCATGATCTTTGTGCAAGCATTCAACATACGCTGATTGAAATGCTATTTGATAAGCTGATTTTAGCATCAGAAATGACTGGCATTACTGAAATAGCGATTGCTGGAGGAGTGGCAGCAAATTCTCTTTTACGAGAAAAAATCTCTTTCAAACAAAAGTCTGGATGGAAAACATACATACCTAAACTTGAATATTGCACAGATAATGCTGCGATGATCGGAATAGCAGGTTATTTTAAATACCTGAGGAAGAACTTTTCGGATTTAACGGTATCTCCTGATGCCAGAATGCAATTTTGATTGACCAGATCTTGTTTTTTTTTGTCTAAAATTTTGTACTTTTCGCTGATCAAATTCAGGAGTGTGAAAACAACTAGATAAGAATGGCATCCGGAAAACTTGAATTTCAGAAAAATCTCAATATCAGGAATAAAAAAGCTTCCTTTGAATATCATTTTATTGACAAATATATTGCGGGTATAGTACTCACTGGAAGTGAGATCAAATCCATACGTCTTGGAAAGGTTAATTTACAGGATGCTTACTGCACTTTTTTGAATGGTGAACTTTTTGTTAAAGAGATGCATATATCACCCTATGTAATGGCCAGAGAAATCTATCATGAACCCAAACGTGATAGAAAATTATTGCTAAGTAAAAGGGAATTAAAAAAACTGGAGAACAAAAATAAGGACAAGGGACTCACAATCATCCCTATTCGTATTTTTCTTAATGATCGAGGTCTGGCAAAACTGGAAATCGCACTCGCAAAGGGTAAAAAATTATATGATAAGCGGGTAGATATTAAGGAAAAGGATCTAAAGCGGGAAATGGATAGATTGAAATTTTGAGGCACGAAAATTGTGATAATGTGTCATGAGGAATATTTTTTTGAGAAATCAAATTTAATCTACGATAATAAATCTCCCATTTATTAAGGGATAATATGAAGTAGTCAAATTTATGGAAAAAGGAATTTGCAGACTCAGTATCGTTCCTGTTCGGAAAGAACCATCCGATGTGGCTGAAATGGTTTCTCAACTATTGTTCGGGGATCACTACAGTGTAATTGAATATACACCAGATCGAAAATGGATAAAGATCGAAATATATTTTGATGGCTATGAGGGATGGATTGATGCGAAACAACACAAATCCATAAGTATTGATTATTTCGATGAGATAAATGCAAATGAATTCCGGATATGTACTGACCTGATTACTACTATTCTGTATAAGAAAAAACCATTACAGATAGTGATTGGAAGTGTACTGCCTATCGCTCATACCGAACTATTTGATATGGAGGATCAGTTTGCTTTCAACGGTGAGTCAAAAAGTATGGGACAACGAAGGGAGTATGATTTTTTAAAATCCTGTTCATACAAATACCTCAATGCTCCGTATTTATGGGGTGGTAAATCACCTTTTGGCATTGATTGTTCAGGATTTACGCAATTAGTATTCAAACTCACAGGTTACAGATTAAGGCGCGATACCTCACAGCAGGCTATGCAGGGAGAGGAAATCAAGGATCTGTCCTTGTCCTTACCAGGTGATCTGGCTTTTTTCCATAATAATAAAAATGAAATATCACATGTAGGAATTATATTGGAGGATAATAAAATTATTCATGCTTCCGGTTGTGTCAGAGTGGATTTTTTAGATGAAAGAGGTATATTTAACACGTCAATAAATACCTATACACATAATATGGCAAAAATTAATCGGATACTGCGATGATGAATAAGCGGGTTTTAGTGCTGAATCAGGATTTTAGCCCTATTTCCATTTGTGCCATGCAACGAGCCTTTCTACTGGTATATCTCAATAAGGCCGACCTGGTTACAAAGGCAAATGGAAGTGTCATCCGTACGGTTACACGTGTCTATCCCATGCCATCCGTAATCAAGTTGAAAAACTTTGTACACGTTCCATATAAAGGAGTGGTTCTCACACGACAGAATATTTTTAAACGTGATGGTTTCAGATGCCAATATTGTGGAACCAGCAGAAACCTGACCCTTGATCATGTAGTTCCAAAGGCGAGGGGAGGGAAAACATCCTGGGCTAACCTGGTAACAGCATGTAAGAATTGCAATACCCGCAAAGGGGATTATATGCTGGAGGAAATCGGGTTAACCATCAGAACAAGGCCTTTCAGACCCAGTTATGTCATGTTTTTAAGGGATTATTCGGGTTATGCCGATGAAGAATGGATACCATACCTCAAAACAGGAACTCACGATTGGTAAGAATAGTTGTTGGCTTTTTTAAAAACATTTTTTTAACTAAATAAATATTCAGATTTTTTTTATATTGGGCGCGTTTCAGAATCAATATTTGGTATTTATTCAATTCATGAATTATGGGTATTAAAACCAGATTACAATTATCCACTCTGATGTTTCTTCAGTATTTCGTATGGGGGACATGGTATGTAACTCTCAACACGTATTTGGGTGAATCGCTGAATTTTACCGGTACACAAATTGGATTGTGTTATGGTACGTTTGCCATTTCTGCCATGATATCCCCCTTTTTTGTTGGATTGATAGCCGATAAATTTTTTGCTACAGAAAAAGTGCTGGGATCTTTACATATTCTGGGGGCGATCTTATTTGTTGTCGCCTCTCAGGCAAAAACGTTTGAATTATTTTATCCAAGTCTGTTGTTATACACACTATCCTACACACCTACCATGGCACTCTCAAATTCGCTCTCCTTTCACCAGATGGAAAATCCGGGCAAAGAATTCCCAGGTGTGCGGGTACTGGGCACCATTGGGTGGATTGTAGCAAATAATGTTATTGGTTTACTTGGTTATGGAAGTTCGGTAGGCCAGTTATATGTAGGTGCCATTGCATCTCTTTTGTTAGGTTTATATAGTTTCACATTACCTCATGTACCACCCAAGAAGGAAAAACATGTTGAATTAAAAGAGGTTCTTGGTTTTGATGCATTAAGGTTGTTTAAATCAAAACCCTTTGCCTTACTAATCATTGCCTCCGTGTTAACCTGTATTCCCTTGTCCTTTTATTATGGATTCACAGCATCCTTTTTATCGGATATCGGCATGGAATACATACCAAATAAGCTTAGCCTCGGACAGGTTTCTGAAATATTTTTTATGCTCATCCTGCCTTTATTCTTAACTAGATTTGGTGTTAAAAACGTATTCATCATCGGCATGGCCGCCTGGTTATTGCGATATCTCTGTTTTGCGTATGGTGATATAGACCTTAGTGTCTGGATGATATACGCGGGGATATTATTACATGGTGTATGTTACGACTTTTTCTTTGTCACAGGTCAGATTTATGTTGATAATAAGGCCCCCAATCATTTAAAAAGTTCCGCCCAGGGATTGATTACATTCGCAACCTATGGATTAGGTATGTTTATCGGCACCTGGTTTGCGGGCCGAACGGTGGATTATTATACCATAGATTCGATGCCAGATTGGAGTAAGGTGTGGCTAGTTCCAGCATTTATCGCCGTATTTGTATTGATACTTTTTATATTCCTGTTCAGTGAAAAGAACAGCCAGAAAATTAAAAGTACGTAAGATGTAATTTGATTTTATACCGGGAAGCAATCCTGTGAAATTTACTATGTACCACAAGGGGGATTAAAAAGGTTTCGGAAGGGGAAATGGGGAATTGTTGAATTGGGGAACTGTTGATTTGTGGAATTGTGGAATTATTGATTTGTTTAATTGTGGGAACGATCTCAAGCCCATCAAAAAACAGAAGATAACCTGAAAAATAAGCGGAAGTCAAATAAAACTTGTAATCCTATATCAGGATTAAATAATAAATATGAATTAATACCAGGATTAAATGTTGAACCTGTCCCAACGGGATGCCTGACGGCATAAACAAATTTTATGACGAGACACTGTTTACACGATTCACCAGTTCAACAAATCAACAACATAATATTGTTGATAAATCCTGTCACTAATTGACACACCTGGTTTACCTGTAAAGCTATCTTATCTGCTGTATAATTTCGCCTGTTTTTTTATCCTTCAGGATTAGTTTTACAGTTCCATTTGGGATTTTTTCTTCCTTGATCAGGTAAAACTTGTCATCATAATCTTTCAGTACAGGGCCTTTTCTGACATCTTCCCTGCCGCGCCAGATATCCAATTCCACCGGCTCCCATTTTTTTGATTTTGCTGATTTATAACAGGCATCAATGATGGCATTTACAACATATCCATCGTAAAATGTCTCCATAGGTTGTTTCCCTTCATCCATGGCATTAAACATGTCGGTAAACATAAAATCATATCCCAGGGCATTTACTTCATCGCCTACAGGGAAAAGCCATCCTGTTGCGGTTTCTGCTTTTTCGGCTACATATTCACCTTCACCCACGGCAGTAAAGACTTCAAAACCAGTGCGCAGGAAGTGGTTCAGGAACATGGTTCCTTCCACCCCCATTACCTCGTCGCGAAGGTCCATGCCCCCACGAAAACACCAGCTCACTTCGAATTGACCAATAGCACCCGATGCGTATTTAACCAGGGCAATGGCATGATCTTCGGCGTCGATGGGTTTCACCTGGGTGTCTGCCCAGCACATAACCTCCAGGGGTTTGGTTTCCTTTCCAATAAAATTTCTGGCAATTTCAATGCAGTGACATCCCAGATCAACAATGGCACCTCCGCCTGAAAATTCGGGATTCCAGAACCAGTCGCTATGTGGTCCGGGATGTGTTTCCCTTGATCTTACCCAGAGAATATCACCCAGGGCTCCATTCTTTACTGATTCCAGGGCTTTCAGGGTTTTGGGTGTATAACATAGATCTTCAAGATATCCATGAAAAACGCCATTCTTTTCAACAATTTCCAACATTTCCTTTGCTTCTTTCGCATTGCGACCCAGAGGTTTGGTGACGAGAATGGCTTTTCCAGCTTCAGCAGCCAATCTGACAGCATCCAGGTGCTGAAAATTGGGAAGGGCTACAACTACCGTGTCAATATCGGGATGGTTTATAGCTTCTTTCATGTCTGTTGTCCAGACAGGAATACCCCATCTTTCGGCCACTTTTCTGGCGCTCGATTCACTGCGGGAATATACTACATGGACGCGGTCCATCCGGCGTTGGCCATGTAGTGAATGCACGTAAAAATCACCTATGAAACCTCCACCGATCATGGCTATTTTTCTGCTTTTCATATCTTAGTTTGGTTTAGATTAAAAAGTTAATTTATGAGAATTAAAAATACGGAAAAGATTGGAGGATGATAAATCAGGAAGGAATTTTATTGAAAAACTTTATCTGGTTGATAATTGCACACCCCAAGCCCCTCTTTTTTACACACCCCTAGCCCCTCTTTTTAGAGGGGAAGGTTGAACTTCGGGGTTAGGAGTGGTCTAAAGGAATAATCGATTCATATCAATTAAGTCTCTATCGATGATATCACATATGGTTTTCGGATAAAATACTAGTTGATAAATCTGACAGTTATTATGAAGACTCTTCAATAATATCATGCACGAATTGAAATGTGATTATATATGAAATATCTTCCTGAATTAGTCATTTGTAATTGAAGGAGAATTGCTCCCCTCTATTAAGAGGGGGTGTGATGGGTTTTGAATTGGCGGGGGTGTGTTTTTATATATTTATCAATATAACACTCAATGGTATTTAAAACATCGTCGATATCATTATAAATTTCTTCATCATGGAATCTTAGAACATAAATACCAATCTGTCTCAAACGTTCTACTTTTATTTCATCTTTAATGATTTGTTCTTCATAGCTATGCGTAATCCCATCAAGTTCTATGGCCAGCATCAATTTAAAACAGAAAAAATCCACGATATAATTGTCAATAGGTTTCTGCCTGTGAAAATCAAATCCTCTCATCTTTTTTCCTTTCAAATATTGCCATAGAATAATTTCTGATTTAGTACTATCATTTCTGAGCTTCCTGGCAAGGATTTTTAATCTAGGGTTGTAGTAAATTAATTTTCTTTTCATGGTATAGCTGGTTAAATATTGAAAGATTAATATGCAAAATTATCTTTTTATTACACACCCCTAGCCCCTCTTTTTATTACACACCCCTAGCCCCTCTTTCTAGAGGGGAATGTTGGACTTTGAGTAAGGTGTGGTCTGAAGAAATATTAATTATTTCATGA
>Ga0209536_100000980_pt1 | contig 47069 bp, 43 predicted proteins | sample DeeMarSeWOR28_12_FD_187461 | JGI IMG/M metagenome (GOLD analysis project Ga0209536, IMG submission 187461) | Marine sediment microbial communities from White Oak River estuary, North Carolina - WOR-2-8_12 (SPAdes) (version 2) | ecosystem: Environmental > Aquatic > Marine > Intertidal zone >...
TGGTGCGGGAGGTGGGGTTCGAACCCACGAACTCCTACGAGAGTGGATATCTTATCCACTTGACCCCATGTCTTTGTGCGATCTTAAGTCCACCGCCTTTGACCTGGCTTGGCTACTCCCGCGTGCCTGGTCAGGCAGGAACAATTCCACTCTTTGACTAGGAACTCACCGCATTTTTCTTTGCCCGCGTACCGACTCTTCAACTCTTTGGTATTGAGATGAAAAGTGGTGGGCCGCGCCGGATTTGAACCAGCGACCATCGAGTATACTGGGTATTACACCCAATACAGTTCTCGGTGTAAGCGAGACATCATAGCCGGGCTAGACTAGCGGCCCTGAGAGAGTTGGGTTTTCTTTTCAAATAAAAAGTTGCTTACGTGTGAACTGCAGTGATGTGAACTTCTTGACGTGTTTCGTCTAGGATAATCTTTGTTACCTGATTATAACCGATTCGAACGATTTCGTCCATAATAATAGAGATTTCCTCAGAACTAGGTTTGAGTTTGAAGGCTGCAATCAACCTTCCCTCTTTCTTTAGTAGAAATGTGAATTTCTTGATCAGTTTGAGTGTACCCTCAGGTTCAGTTGTTACATCAACAAGGAGAAGCTCGAGCTGTTCATTGTCAGTTATGATTTTAGGGTCTATATCAAAGGCATCTGCGAAAAGTACTGAGATTCTGGGATATTTCTCTATGATTGATTTGAGCTCATCAGAAAATCTCTTGGACACCTCTATTCCTATAGCACTCGCGCCTTTTTCAGCCAGATAGATTAGAAATCCTCCTGCTGAACTACCAATGTCAAGCGCTGTACAAGGATTACTAACTAGTTTGTTTTTGAGTAGATTGTCGATTTTTTCAAGCTTCAAGTAACCTTGAGGAACATCAACCTCATAGCTGAGTAGTTCAATTTTGTCCTTCTCCGATACCTGAGTTGATGGTTTACAACTCCGTTCATTTACTAAAACTAGACCCTCTTTGATAGCTCTTTTTGCTGCTTGGCGTGATGAGAACTGACCTGTTTCTACAAGCCAAACATCAAGTCTTGGCATTCTGCTTTGCCTCAAGTTCTTTGGGTATGAAAAGATGCATTGGGACACCTCTGAGCCTAGGACCAATCGCTGCAAGTATCCCTGATGCACGTGTGCTCCTTTTACACCTGAGTGAAAATTCGAACTTACCTAACTCCTCAATCTCATAGATATCCTCTCTATGGTTCGTTTTCTTCAGGGATCCCTCAATTTGGTATTGATTGGCGCCAAATACCAGAAGTCGTTCATGATCATCATTCATCCAGTTTAAGATACGTGTCAGGGTGGATTGATTGAATTTGGCTTCCACTCGTTCATTATACAAATCGATGCTTGTGATATTCACTTCTACTGGGAGGTAGTCTACAAGTACAAATGCTTCTGTGATTGATCGTAGGGGGGCATGAAAATTGAGCTGTTCACGAAGTTGATGAAGCGGAATCAATGCATCCATTCGATTGGAGTTGGTGACACCTATGTCGCAATAAAGACCGTAGCCAACCTTTCCGACATCAACAAGTTGTCCAGGATATGTCTTGTTTGGAGTCAGATTGTCGGAGAGGAGAGAACCACCAAAGTCCTTGGTAAGGGCATTCTTGACAAATTCTTCATCTTCACCATCAATCTTCACAACAATCCTATTCTTCTTGTCAGTGCCTATACTTATTATCTGAGCTTCGAGCTCTGCTACCAACTCAGTGATTTCTGACCGAATTGTTTCTAGCAGGCGACCTCTATATGCCCCATATGCTTTTTGAAGTAGAACAATGGTCTTCAACTCAGAACCTCGGATTTAGTTTCATTAGTCGTGCTAAGTACCTTTTGAAGAAGAAGCTAATTGAAGAAATTACTACGATGATGCCTCTAAATCAGCTTTAAGCTCTTCAACACGTTTTTTCAAGAACGAGATTGCTTGTGCGTTATCTACAAACTCTAGTTGACCATTACATGTTGGACAGCGGAAAGAAAGATTCATGGCTTCTTCAAAGGGCACAGGAGACGAATCACGATTAACACAAGAGTATAGGTCATTATTGCTCTCATGTTCCAGTCTCTGTTGAAGAAGATTGAGTACCATTCTCTTCTTTCTGTTGACTAGAGCTTGAGCCTTTTTGGGGTCAATTTTCCAGTAATATAGAAACCAGCCAGTATTTGCATCTCTAATTCTTCGGTAAGATGCTAGATGATTGTCATGAAGTTTGTAGAGTATTCTTCTGACGATATTCAGTTTAAGATCAGTCTTGGTGGCGATTTCTTCATCAGTGGTTTCTTCAGCATTGACTAGGACGGTCGATACATCTACCCCTTCCTTACCAGCAATTTCCTCAACAACAAGTCGGAAGAGGTCGTGATTGAAATTAGTATGAACCATTGAAGTAATCACCTAAGTATGTAATATGACTAGTCGACTGACCCAATTAACAGCGAAAACATCCGCAGCGGAAATTTACACTTGTAGTATTATATGTCCAGATACTATATATTCACTTCGCTTCGGTATCTTCTCGCCGTGCTTTCTGTGACTTCTTTCTCTTTACGATAACTCGGTCTCCAAGTGTGGGACCAGCATCATGCGTTCCCTTACTTACCTTGATTGGTACTGTTCCAACTGGTTCTAGGAGAGATATCTCAAGTTCTCTTTCAAGACCACGTATCGCTTTACCAGTTGGTTTCAAACGACCTGACTCTATAGATTGTAGTGTTGAAATTCTTTCTCCAATCTTCTGTGCCAACTCCTCTTGGGAGAGATTCTTTTTCTGTCTGGCAGTACGAATCTTATTCGCATAGTCTTCTATTAGTTCCAGATCATCAAGGTGAACACCAGATTTTGGTTTAGGCTTGGGTTTTGGTGACAGTGACCGTCTAGGTTGAGTATGTATTGGTTTTTCAGGACCTCCAATCCAAGATGGACGCGTTCTGGGAGCTGATGATGATCGAGATTCTGAAGATGTAGATTGACTACCAAATTTCGTAGCACATTGAGGACAAACTAGCATTGAGGCTCCTTCGATTGTAACGTTTCGACCGCGGCCTTTCATACTTCGGCCACATAATTCACAACTAGGCACAGCAGATTCCCTCTTACTGATAGAAAACCTGGGTGTGTTGATAAAGATTGTCGAGGGAACATACCCTTAGGTGATATTACATTTTGAAATTACATGCTAGTTGTGAATGTTTGGCTCCCTCAAAGCAATCCTTAAAACATTTTCAACAGATGAAGTCCTGAGGTGCCATCCAGTGCCAGGGACTACAGATGCAAAGGACGAGAGTAGCGTTGATGACTCGACCTACTCACAGAGTTACACCAGGCATCTAGAGCGAAGACTCAGGGCTTTGGAAACCGAGAAGCAGATACTACAAGCTGAACGTAGTAGACTTGAGAAAGAAACTCAGACACTAAGGACTGAACTAGAGAAACTTAGGCAGTCACCCCTAATTACTGCTACAATAACTGAAATGCTTGAGGACGGCAGAGCTATTGTCAAGAGTTCAACAGGGCCAAACTTTGTCGTTCATGTAGCCTCATCAATTGCAAAAGACAAGCTTCAACCTGGAGCTCTTGTTGCGCTTAATCAGAGATCATTCGCAGTCACACAAGAACTTCCACCATCGCGTGATCCAATAATCAGGGCGATGGAAATCGAAGAAGCTCCTAATGTATCCTATCAGGATATTGGAGGGCTCCAAGACCAGCTTCGTGAGATTAGAGAAACTGTGGAGCTTCCACTTCTGAAACCAGAATTGTTCGAAGAAGTGGGTATTGAACCACCAAAAGGTGTGTTGCTCACCGGTAAACCAGGGACTGGTAAGACTTTATGTGCTCGAGCAGTAGCGCATGAAACAAACGCCACTTTCATTCGTGTTATTGGTTCAGAACTCGTTCAGAAATTCATAGGTGAAGGAGCTCGACTAGTTCGTGAAATCTTCATGCTTGCTAAGGAAAAGGCACCAGCAATAATTTTCGTAGACGAGCTTGATGCAGTAGGCTCACACAGACTTGATATCGCTACCTCTGGCGATAGAGAAGTGCAACGTACATTGATGCAGCTACTCAGTGAGTTGGATGGCTTTGAGAGTCGTGGTCAGGTGGCGGTTTTGGGTGCTACAAATAGACCAGATATTTTGGATCCGGCTCTTCTGAGACCAGGTCGTTTTGATAGAATTATTGAATTCCCACTGCCTGATGATATGAGTAGGAAAGAAATCTTCAAGATTCATATTCGTGGAATGAAGATTGACACTGCAGTCGATTTCGACCAATTACTCTCTTCAACTCAGGGTAGGACTGGAGCGGATATCAAAACAATATGCACTGAAGCAGGAATGTTTGCGATTCGTGACAATAGAACTTGTGTCACACACGATGATTTCCGCAAGGCTATCTCAAAGGTGCAAGAACGTGGAACTGGTGACCGTGCACCTGGTAGTATCTACTGCTAGGTAGGTCTAGTGATTCGTGAATTACAATGAGATACAGAGATTTCCTCAGAAATAAATTGAGTAAGGTTATTCCTAGCAATGTTGTGCTACCATCAGGTTTTCATCTCGTAGGACATGTTGCCCTACTACATCTAGATTTTGATGCAATGAAATATGCACCACTTATTGGTGAAAAGACTCTAGAATTTGATCAACGAATACTGTCAGTTGCAGTAAGAACTGGACCAACTGAAGGGAAAATGAGGCTACCAGGATATGAATTGGTTGCCGGAGATAGTAATACAAGTACTACACATTTTGAAAATAACGTTAAATTTAGACTAGATCCACTTCGTTTGACATTTTCAGGGGGAAATCGAAGGGAACGTACTCGTCTGGTTAAACTCGTAAAGGGTGGGGAGGTGGTGGTTGACATGTTTTCATGCGTGGGTCAATTTGGACTTCATATTGCAAAAGAATCCGACGTGAAAGTCATTGCAATAGAAATCAATCCAGTTGCATACCAATTCTTGCTTGAGAATATCAAACTAAACAATCTAGAGCATTCTGTTACCGCACTACTAGGAGATTGTCGAGAAATCCATCCAAAGAATATAGCTAATAGGGTTGTCATGGGTTATTTGCATAACACGATAGAGTATCTTCCATTTGCCCTTGATGTTTTGGTGGAAAGTGGAGGAGTCATCCATATGCACATGAACTCACCTAAACAGAGGATTGGTGACATCTTGACTGAGATTAGCAATAGATGTAGCAATTCTGGCTATGTTTCTTCTACTCAAGTGAATCTTGTCAAGAACTATTCACCAGGAATGGGGCATTATGTATTCGATATTGAAGTGACCGCCGAAGCGTAATCGTTTTATCCATTGCAATTCCAGCGGAGTATAGTATGAGCAATTTCACTGTCTGCTCAACTTGACAAGAAATCGGAGAATGGTTCTATGGGATTCAGAGGAATGTCACCCAAGCAAATGGCGCGAATGATGAAGAAGATGGGTATTGAACAGAAGGAGATTGAAGGAGTGAAAGAAGTGATATTCCGATTTGGTGACAAGGAATGGGTCATCTCCAACGCTCAAGTCACCATGATCAAACAGGCAGGCACCGAATCCTACCAAGTAGCTGGATCCAAGACCGAGAGGGGGCTAACTGGAAAAGCTGAGGGTAAGACCGAAGAAGTGCAAGAGGTCGAGGTTGAAAAGAAGATTGAGATACCAATGGAAGATGCTGCACTAGTTGCGCAGCAAACTGGTGTTGATATTCAAGTTGCTAAGAAGGCCTTAGAAGAAACTGAAGGTGATTTAGCAGCCGCAATATTGAAGCTAAGACGTTAATGTATTGTATTACAAATAATACTTAGCTTTCCTCTTGGGTAATCCAGTCGCGAACCATCTTCAGTCTGACAAAATCTTCACGTTCACGTTCTTCAAGTGCAAGTTTTACAAATCGGGCTGTGGCATCAAGTCTTGGAATGACAACGGTTTCAAGAGCTGACACCCTGCGTTTTGTGCGTTCAATCTCGAGGGCAAGGCGTTTCACAGTTGATTCTATTTCAGCCAGACGAACTATTGCATTCAGTGCTTCCTTGAACTTTTCGCTCATGACATCAAACTTGGCGCTTGAGTCTGAAAGGGAATAAGGAAGATCTGGGGTGAATTGTTCAACTGATAGCACAGGAACTCTGACTCCCATCATGGACCTTGTTGAGATACTGAGATTTGCTTCGAACCTGCTGGAATATGCAAACTCGACTACTCTCGCTGGACCCATTATCATCTTTGCCTGAGTGAGTGCCGAAAAAGCTTCAGACAGAGCTTCGTCAACTTTCTCTCTCGCTTCTTTGATTTCTGCGATGGCATTGAAGAATTCCATAATGAGTGAGTCCCTCTTCTCACGGAGAAGGTCGTGCCCTCTCTCTGCAAGTCTCATTCTATTCTTCAGAGCGAGTAGTTCCATTCGTGTGGTCTTCGTACCAGGCAGAATCTTACTCATGATTATCACTTTTATTTAGAGTAGAATGGCGGGATGTATATCAAAGTGGTTCTAAACTCTTGTGTTTGACATCAATAGAATGTGAAAGCCAGTGCGGCAATAACAATTCCAATGAAACACATAATCAGCCAATCTCGAAGGTACTTACGAATCATCTTTGGACGTTCGTTGATTTGAGCTGTTATCACAAAAGTAACTGTGGAAATATACAGGAATGCAAAGGGAAGAGATACTGATGCATTATTTAGTGGAGCATCTGTTATCAGAATGATTCCAGAAAGCGCGCCAAAAATGAGGAACGAGAGAATCATCAGCGAATTCAAGATATGTCTAATTCGATCGACTTCCATTACAGATTACTCCTTGATGCTTCCTGATTGAAGCTTGAGTTGAATTCTCAGCCAGTCCATTCTATTCAAAAAGGTTGCGTCTGAAAGGCCAAATTTACCATACATTTTATATCTGAAGTTATAGTTTCAAAATTGTATTACAAGAAGTACTTGTGATACCACATCTTTAGAGGTCCACATAATGACAATTGCAATTCATGAGAGTGCATTGATTCGTCATTTCAATACTCGAAAAGAAGTTCTTCGAGCTTGGGAAGAAAGAATCGGTGCTAGATTCTCACCTTTTCGTGGCTTCAAGATGCCAGACAGTCGCTTGTACATTGAGGACAGTGACTTTTTGGATTCCATTGTTGACTTGATCATTACAAATGAACGCCATGTCTTCATTCGGGGACCAGTAGGTTCAGGCAAGAGCACATTGATGCTGCTGGCGCTTAGAGACCTACCCACTTTGGCTGATCGTAAGGGCAACAAGTTCATCACTGGTTATGTTGGCATGACCGGTCTTTATGAGAAACAAATGGCTTCAGCCATCGCTGATTCTCTTAGGATTAAGTATCGAAGGTCATGGGAATCTAGTCAGATTATAGATGCTGTTGCAAAGGAAAGTCTTCGAAGATATCTCGAAGAACAGAGTCGTACAGCTCTATTCATTGAAGACGTTGCAGATAATCAAGAAGCTGCATTTCACAAGCTGAGGTTTCTCGCAGATTTGCCTACTGAGGAAATGATTGATGCGTATTCAGGAGCCCTTGATGAGCCCATATTCACTCTGGTTATGTCAGGGACTCTGATGTACTGGAATGCGATGCTCTCGTTTCTGCCACAGATAGCAGACCGTACTGAACCACTTGATGTTCCCCCATTGAATGATGCGAAAGCAAAGGAGTTCATAGGTCGTCGGATTGCTTATGCACAGGGACGGATTGATAGCTTCAATCCTGAGAGTTTCGATATTACCCCATTTTCTGATGATGCAGTGAAGGTCATCAATACGGCGGCAAAAGGAAATCCACGTGACATACGAATGTTAGCACGCGGATGTCAGCAAGTGGCAGCTGAGAATCTTAGGAACTCTGGAAATCCAGATGTGACTAAGGAGATTGCTACACTTGTTTCTGAAGCATATGCAACACTACTCAGGGAGGTACAATGAAATGAGTCTACTTGGAAAGTATAGAAAAGAAGCAGAGAAGGAAGACGGAGAGGAAAGACCAAGGACAACAACTGAACCGGTAGAAAGACAAAGCGAACTCTTATCCTCAGTTCCAAACAAAGAGCGTAAGAGTCCAATCGTTTCTTTCTCTATTCCAACAGACCTCAGAGCTTGTCTTAAAGCGATTAGAAAATCAAAGGCAATCAACCTGAGTATGTGGGTAGAGAAGCAGCTCCGTGAAGCTGTTGCGCAGGAGTTTCCACAGATAGCTGCAGAATATCTTGAGTCCTAGTCAGTTTATCAATTGTAATACTAGTATTAGTGCTTGGTTAGATAGCATTAGGATGAACGATGCATTTCTGCATATTCAGCTACTCGTGAAATACAGAGTGTTGCTTGTGCAGGATCGTCATAGCAGGGAATTCTATTCATCTCAAGAAGATCCTTTCCTGGTTTACCAACATCACCAGCCAACCATACTCCCACAACTGGTTTGTCTATTGAAGCAGAACGAACGCCTTCTAGGGTTCCAGCTGCATGTTCAGTCTGTGTCATTCCTGCGAACGTAGGAACCGCACATATGACGAGCAGTATGTCAACATTGGAATCTTTCAAAAGAAGCTCAGTAGCAATTCTGTACTCTCTTCTACCACCGCTTGCTACAACATCAATCGGGTTGTTTGTTGATGCTATCGGTGGTAGAACTTGTCGAAGTTCTTTCTTTGTATCTTCAGAAAGCTGAGCAATTCCAAGATTGAGCTCAGATGCTGAGTCAGTGGCAAGAACTCCTGCACCTCCTGTATTACTAATAATACCAATACGATTTCCCTTTGGCATTGGTTGATAGTCAAAGAGTTTGCAGATTTCGAACAAAGTGTCTAGGGTGGGTGCTGTGACGCAGCCAGCTTGACGAATCATTCCATCAAAAACCTGTGTGGACCCTGCAAGAGATCCAGTATGAGATTGGGTGGCTCGACCTCCAGCCTCACTCCGTCCTCCTTTCAACAAGACAACGGGTTTGGCTTTGGCCGCATTATGTAAAGACTTGAAAAGTGCTCGTCCCTCATCAACACCTTCAACATAGGCTGCAATCACTGAGGATTTTGAATCCTCTCTGAAATAGTCAAGAATCTCTACAAATCCCACATCCGCAGAGTTTCCAATGCTGGCAAACTTACTCATTCCAATCCTCTTAGCTCTGGTCGTGTAGATTATCATTCCACCAAGAGCTCCGCTTTGTGAAACAAACGCAATATTACCCCTCTCTGGCATCATAGTGAAAGTCCCATTAAACAGACGACTGTTAGATACCCCTACACAGTTTGGGCCAAGTATTCGAACTCCTGCCTCCTGGGCTGCTTTCACAAGATCCTTTTCTAGTTCGACTCCTTCGGGACCGGCTTCACTGAAACCACCAGAGATAACTACGGCATTCCTAGAACCAGCCTTTCGAATCTCAGACATAAGGGATGCACAGTATTTCGCAGCGACAGCTACAATCACTAAATCAACAGGCTCGGGTAGGTCGCTGAGACTCCTATAAGCTTGTAAACCTAACACACGGTCTCTACTTCGAGTTACTGGAAACACCTCAATCTCAGATGCTAGTAGATTCATCAATATTGAGTTACCAAGCTTCCTGTAATCTGTAGACGCACCAACAAGAGCGACCCTTTTTGGATTGAAGAATGGGTCCATGCTCTTGACCAGCTCGGTCTCAGAACCTTTCATGGTTCCACGCCAGCGGTGAGTGTGATTTATGTCTGTCGTCAGAGTGGGTAATTCTTGTACTAGTTGTAATACATTGGTTTTTCCTTACTCAAACGCCTGTATAGCTTCTTCAGTCTACTCCTATTCCTACATTCAGAGTCTAATGATTTTAAGATTACATAGTCTGCCTCTGGAGTTTTTTTGTAGACATTCTCGAGTGCTTTAGTTATGGTCTTCATTACGACATCATCTTTTGTTTGACAAAACAAATCCACCAGCGTCTTACTGGAAGATTCATTGTAGAAGTTCCCAATGGCGAGGATTGCAGTTGTTGCGATTCGAGTATTCCTGTTCCGAGATGATTTCTCTAGTACAAGAAGGGATTCTACATCACGAACTGAGATGTGTGCATTGATACAATCGAGTACTTTCTTGTACCCGCTAGTGGATGATGCTTCATCATAGGTAGACAATGCTTCATCAAGAAGTGTATTGAGTAGGGGTATTGAGTGTCTACTTGCTAGTTGTCTTAGATCATCCATCTTGTGATGAATAAGATTTTTGAGCAATATGTTGTAAGTGGGGTTTTTTGGATGAGTCCAGGTACTCTCTTTCGAGTCTTTGAACGAATCAACCTCAACCATCTTAGCTTTGATGTCAGTGGATGATTGTAATACTGATAATACACTGTCAAAAGTGTCTGAATTAACTGTATTGCCTTTCACTCCCAGAGATGATAGTGCGAGTCGACCTAGCTCGTTGAACCAAAGAGAAGAGATATCGAATAGATTGTTGTTCTGTTCTATAGAGATTTCATTGATACTCTTGCTCCGGGTTTGGTTCAACAGATCAACTGTTTCTTGAGATACGGAGATATTCTCTGAGAAATCAAAGAATAGAGTATCATTTTGCAGGATCTGTTCCCTGGTCATTTGTTCCAGTCTAGTGACAAGGACACGCGAGGCACTGACAAGAGAAGGCTCGCTATCCAAGCTTCTTAGAATATCAGTCGTGTTCATTGGAACTGGTTCCAGTCCACGGCATGATAACAGCTCAAATATCATCTCTCTGAACTTCAGCTCTTCCAAGTCTGTCATGTGTTGACCAACAGTCAGAGGTGAGGTGTACTTGTTATGTTGTGCCTTGATTAGATACTCAAGGGCAGTTGACCAGCCACTCTCTCCTTCTATCCTTGCGATGATATCCACCAGGTCTCTATACCGCCTGTCACCAATTGCATTAGTGATTATCTGAACTCTTTCCTGTTCATCAGCTTCTTTGATACGTTCCTTGACTGCCTTGAAAATCCTATCCCGGCTATTGTCATCAGTCAAGGGTCATCACTACGTACTTGTCAATTGTATCTAGAGCCTCTGGATTTGCGATTAAGGTTTCGTGGGACATTCTAGTTGTATTTACTGTATTACATGTATCAATGTTAGGAGTTGAGCGCCATTTTTCCTTCAAAAATGAGATGAAAGTCCCGTTCTAAGATTAGAACTATGTACAATTGTTACCATGTAAATTATGAGTGTGTCGTACAATGGCAAGTAGGCCGACGTCGACGGGACACATCTCTCCGACGTTTCAGGCGCTCGTCATTGTCATCTCTATCTCCTCAAACAAACCTCCAGGATGACCTAATGGTTGCTTGAGTATTGGAGAACGACTGTGCTCAATTGCGTCGGAACTTTCCGGTGCGACACGCTCGAGCCGTTTTCTTTTCTTTATCTACTCAGTCAGATTTCTTCTTGGATATCTCAGATTTCAGAGCGAGTGATGATGATAACTCATCCAGTGCGGACATGATGATCCGCTCAGTGGCTCTAACACTCTCAAGCTCCTCGGTTGTCAGTTCAGTCTTACCAGCAAGGATGTCACGTATCCTTCTGTAATCACCTATCCTTGCTCCTACTTCCTCAAAGGGGCGGAATATTGTAAGTTCAAAGAGACCCAGATATGCTAGAAGTAGCATCGTGTAAAGACAGCGGGTTATGTTACGGCGAGCCTGTTTCAGTGTCCTGTTGAATGCTCCTCTTGATACACCTCTAGAACGAGTCCCGTGTTTTGATTTGTGTGCAGCCTTGTCTTCATACGTGATGTGAGTACCATAGCTATCCTCCACAACCAAGTCAATAAGCAGTGTTTCCATCTGAGCCTCACTTAATACGGATCCTTCCTGAAGCCTCTTCAAAATTGGTTCCTTCAACACTTGTCTTGCGCCAGCTGTCAGCCGTTTCAGAGATTCCTTTTCCTTGCTGTGTTTTGATTCTTTGGGATTCAAGTCATTTCACTATCCTGGAGGTGTGCTATTCAGTGTTAATTCGTGTTTCTAGTCGACCATCAAAACTCCTGAAATCAGAAATAGAGTGTTATGAACCCTTTTTCTAATGTCACTCAGAAGTCGTGATGAGTGGATACAGTTTTGTATACAACTGAACAGTATTTGGAGCTTTTGAAGCTTTCAGTTGGCTTGACTAAGGTTTATCTTTTCGAAAGTGTCCATTCGGACTCAGGAGTCATCACAACAAAACCAAGTATTAGATTACCTCGGATTTCGTCAAACTTGTAGACCCCGAAGACATGTCGTTCCGAGTCATCTGTCCACTCAACTCGGCCACGTAAAAGAAAATGTTGAAACACAACTCGACTTTGTTTTCTTACTGAAGCAAACAGGTTCTTGTATCGTCTACGTTGTGAAGGACGTATTCCCCATCGAGAGAAAATGAATCTGTTAGTGAGACTGTTGCTTGAGATCAGCACAGACTTTCTCCCTCTACCACGAGTACTGATTGCCTCTTTGAGAGCATCCCGAAGACATTCCGGTATCGAAGCCAATATCGAAGGGGTTGCCTCAGGTTCTCGAACTAATGATCGGGTACGAACACTACGACTTGTCAAAGCAGCTCACCCCTTTTTCCTATGTAGACCTTAAGAGGACCTACAAAGATTTGACTTGATACTGGTATTTCTTGTAATACAATGATTGGTTATAGTCACTTCATCGCATTAATATCGAGAATGGTCACGGAAACATCAAGGTGTCTACTCCAGTGAAAAAGAGAGCTGAGATTCATGTGACAGGCATAGTTCAAGGAGTTGGATTTAGACCATTTGTCTACACAGTTGCTGAATCGCTCTCACTCACAGGTTTTGTCCTCAATCTAGGTGATGCAGGCGTAAGGATTGTTGTGGAAGGAAAAGAACCGGACGTCAAGAATCTGATTAGTCATATCAAGAACAATCCACCATCTATTTCGCGTATTGACTCACTTGTAATTGATTGGACTGATGCTACTGATTCTTTCACTTCGTTTGATATACACAAGTCTACTGTGGCTCGTACAGAGGGGTCTGTTCCTGTACTGCCACCTGATATAGCAATATGTGATGACTGTGTTCACGATCTGCTAGACCCAGATTCGCGATGGCTTCTCTATCCATTCACATCATGTGCAGCGTGTGGACCAAGATATTCAACTATTACTGACCTTCCATATGACCGTCCAAATACGACAATGGTGGATTTTCCACTATGTGATACTTGTAATACAGGTTATACCAATCCTATTGATCGTCGGTATCACGCCCAAACAACTGCTTGTGAAAAATGCGGACCAGTCTATCGATTAGTTGGTAATGATGGAAATCAGATTAAGAGTGATAATCCTGTTCAGTACATTGTAGATTTACTTGGACAAGACAAGGTTGTTGCCATTCATGGGATTGCTGGGACTCATATTGCGACAAAGACATCTGACTCAAAAGCAATTGAAACCCTGAGATTTAGAAAGAGGAGGTCTCAGAGGCCCTTCGCAATAATGGTTAGGGATCTCTCAACTCTAAAGGAGATTACGAATTTTGGTCCTCAAGAAGAAGAGCTTCTTACATCTTGGAGAAGACCCATAGTTCTTCTGAAAAAGAGAGAATCGGGATTGATATCAGAAACTGTACAGGATGTGATTGCTCCTGGTCTTGATACCATTGGTGTCATGCTACCATATGCTCCGGTCCATCATCTCATCTTTCAGTATACAGATGAGCCAGCAATAGTTCTGACCTCTGCAAACCCAACAGGAGTACCTATGTATATCGAACCAGATGTAGTGGTTTCCGAACTTAGGGACATAGTAGACTGTTCGTTAATTCATAATCGCAGGGTTCACCAGAGAGCTGATGATTCTGTCATCAAATTTGTGGGTGAGAACAGTCCAGTATTCATTCGTCGAGCAAGAGGATATGTACCTGACCCACTTCGATTCGTAGATGCTTGGAAGTCCGTGAAGATTGTTGGTGTTGGTCCTGAAGAGAAGGTGACTGCTTCGATTTTAAAATCAGGAATGATTTACCCAACACAGCATATTGGAGATATCAATCGTGTAGAAAGTTTAGACTTCCTGTCTGATGCTATTGAACATCTACTTCATCTTCTGGATGTCAAAGAGCTTGATGGAATTGCCTGTGATCTTCATCCTGAGTTTGTGACTACAGACTTCGCAGAACAATTGAGTAATGATCAAGGGGCACTCCTTTATCGTGTTCAACATCACCATGCACACCTTGCTTCAATGATTGTTGACCATCAATTGAGTCATGATACAAGTATTGTTTGTATTACAGCTGATGGCTACGGCTATGGTGAAGATGGCAACGGTTGGGGAGGAGAAATACTCCTAGGTGGACTAGATAGATTTACGAAACTAGGCGGCCTCAAAAATATAGATTATCCTGGTGGAGACCTTGCAGCACTCTATGCGGCACGATCTGTTGTGGGACTTCTGAATGATTCACTGGATAGAGACGACCTGTTTCACATAGTGGATTCAGCACCAATTGGAGCAGACACCTTGATGACACCAGACACAATGAATATTCTACTTGACTCGTTAGATCGTGGAGTCAGTACTATGAATAGTACTAGTGCTGGAAGGTTCCTTGATGCAGTGGCTATGGTATTGAACGTGAGCTTGGAGAACTCATATGATGGAGAGTGTCCTATGAAGCTAGAAGCTCTGGCAAGGACTACTGATATCAGAATCAAACCTCAATTCATAGAAACCAAGAATGGACTGATATTGGATACATCTGATGGACTAATGCAGGTTTTTGATTTAGATAAGAAAGGAATCAACAAACAGGAGATAGCTTTTGCTTCACAATGGTATCTCGGAGAATCACTTGCACATATTGCGAGTAGAATAGCTGAGGAAAATCAGGTTCAGCATATCGGATTCTCTGGAGGAGTCGCACTCAATAGAATCATTACAAAGGCAGTGGTTGATTCTGTTAAGCGAGAGAAACTCGTTCCTCTCATTCATCAAAGTGTTCCGCCAGGTGACGGTGGGGTTTCCATTGGACAAGTTGCTGTTGCAGCTGCAAAGTTTAGTGGTTCATAATTGTAATACCAGTATTAACTACATGACTTTGCTTGATCGAAGCCCATTTTTGTCGCAGTTGTGTTGATCTTCTCAAACTTCTTAGGAAATGCTTCACTCACAACTTCAAGAGCAACCTTCTCAGCGATTGGCACCAGACCAGTACCGATGATTGCTCCCAGCATGACCATATTCAATGCTCTGGAACTACCAGCTTCTATTGCAACCTTCATGGCATCGAATTCAACAATCTTGTCAGTGTACTTGTTCATGTTCTCGATTATCTCATCATGAGATGGGTATTCAGCCTGTCCCATTGAAACTGCAACTGGATATTGTACATGTGAGCTCATCAGAACACAGCCACCCTGTTTTACAAGCTGGATTTCTCTGAGGGTTTCAACGGGCTCGAAACCAACAAGAAGATGTGCTGATCCCGGATCAATAATTGGGCCCTTTGCATTCTTGCCAATGCGGACTGTACAGACAACATGACCTCCTCTCTGAGCCATGCCATGAATCTCTCCCACACGGACATTGAGACCGCACTGTAATGCGGCCTTTGCTAAAATCTCTGCAAGAGTCAGAACACCTTGGCCGCCTACTCCAGTGATTGCAACATTGATTGTATTACCATTATTACCAGACATATCATGCATCCTCCTGTTTGATGGCACCTTGTGGGCATACTGAAACACATGTACCACAGAGATTACAGAGTGTTTCATCAATAACTGCCTGTTCTGTTTCAGAGTCCATGTACATAGCTGGACAGGAGAGTCGGTTGAGACATCGTTTGCAAGCATTGCAAACCTCTGAATCAACATAGTATTTGGGTGGAAATTCTCCTGAACGACGACGATCAGCTGCAGTGAGGAGTGCACAAGGCTCTATTGAAACAAGAACTGCAGGACTATGATTCTCCCTTGCCCACTTGACCATTTCACGAACCTCAGCGACAAGACCAGCCATTGACTCAAAGGGTTCAACTGTCTTCACATATTTCACGCCTAGACCCTTGCATGCCTCTGCAATGTCCAAAGGTGGCACTTTTTTCTGCATGCCAGTGACACCAGTGCCAGGGTGAGGTTGGTGACCAGTCATCGCAGTAGTTCGATTATCAAGAACAACCACACATATCCTATGCTGATTGTAGACTGCATTCGTAATTCCTGGGAGACCAGAAGCGAAGAAGGTACTGTCTCCAATTGTAGCAACAACATCCTGATCTGTGACCTCTGCCAGTCCACATGCAGTTGTTATTGAGGACCCCATGTCAAACAGAATATCCGCTGTTTCCAGTGGAGGTGCAATACTCAGTGTATAGCAACCAATGTCGGATGGATAGATTGCCTTACCTCTAGTGGCAGTTCGAATCGCGTAGTATGTTGCTCTGTGTGGACAACCTGCACAAAGAAGCGGAGGTCTCGGAGGTAAGTCAGGTAACTCTTGATACTTCTTGTCTATCTCTTCCCAGTTAATAGGTGTATTACGTGTAGTAACAGTTTTCAGAGCATCCATTACAATTCTCGGACTATACTCGAAAGCACGGGAGAATATTCCTTGTTCCTTACCAAGAATCTCTACATCGACTTTCTCTAGATGTGCCAGTCGTCGTGCGTGAGTTTCTAGGAATGGTTCCAGCTCCTCAACAACCAGAACCTGTTTGTGACGTTTCAGAAACTCGGTGATCATCTTCTCAGGGACTGGATGAGTGATTCCAAGCTTCAGGACTTCAGCTTCGATTTCCATGACTGAAAGTGCTTCCACCACATAATTGTATGAAACACCAGAGGTGATAATTCCTAGGTCACCCTTACCCTCAGTGAAGTTCAGTGGACTTTTCTCAGACAACTCACGTGCTTTTTCGATCTGTTCAAGGAGCCAAGGGTGACGTTTCCGTGCGACAGCTGGAACTGGTACAAATCTGAATGGTTCTTTTTCAAACTCAATCTTGTCTGGTCGTGAAGAAATCTTACCAAGCTTCACAGGAGCTCGTGTGTGGTTTACCCTTGTAGTTGTACGGAAAAGCACTGGAAGCTCAAGTTTCTCTGAGAACTTGTAGGCCTCTAACAACATGGACTTTGCTTCTATCGGATCTGCAGGTTCCATCAGAGGCATGTTGGCCATCAATGCATAGTATCTGCTATCGTTCTCATTCTGGGAACTCCACATACTTGGATCATCAGCCACAACGATTACCATGCCTGCACGCACACCGACGTATGTCAGTGAGAAGAACGGGTCAGCCGCCACATTGAGACCAGGTCCTTTACAGACCATCATTGATCTCACACCAGCAACTGCAGCAGCGCCAGCTACTTCCAGTGCGACCTTTTCGTTCGTACTGAATTCAAAATAGAAATTAGGAATGTGTGGAGCCATAAACGTCAGATTGTTTCCAATCTCACTACTTGGTGTTCCAGGATAGAGTGCAACTAGACGTACACCAGCTTCCAGTACACCTCGAGCAATGGCTTCATTCGCAAGAAGAAGAATCTCCTTCCCTGGTTTGTCCTCAAGAAGTTCCTTGGGCTTCGCCAATCACTGATCCTCCGTGTATGGGTGATTCCGTTTGAAATGTGAGTGCTGTATCAGTCTTGTGGTATTGGACAGGAATTTTGATACTTAGAACACGTGTTCTAGTGAATATTGTGCTAATCTTGCCTAGGTAATCCCCTAAAATGTGTCTGGATAAGACCCCTTCATTTCCACTCGAGAGATCTTATGGAGAATGCTCTGAGCGGGTATGTATATATGTTAAAAAAATGGAGATAAATGGAGCTTCTAAAACCATTATAAATACTTTTGGATATTTGACCGATTAGATAGTTGTTAATAATCTCTAGTGGAAACAAGGGGGTTCGAATGTTTTCAGAACACGTGTTCCAGTAGAAATAACCAGGATCTAAGTAGGTTCCAGTGGAAATCAAGGAGTCAAAAGTAGCAGAACATAATTGTAATACAAGTAACAAATTTAGAACACGTGTTCAAAGTATCCTACATTTTCATGATTCTTGGATTACTTCATAGATCCTCAGTTTCAGAATATCTTCATACATTTTGAACAATGCATCAAATAGAACACGATGTTCAGAAGGGACAAGAATGGCTGAATCAGCTACAGCTTCTGCACCTGGGCATTCATCCAAGAGACCCTGTTTTCGTTTTTGCTTGATCCCTGATTTTGTCTTCCAGGTGTAGAAATATCCATAGAGCTCCTTTGTGAAAGCGACACGTCTGGCATTGGTCCGTCTAGCCTGTTGACAATCATAGAGGTATAGATACAGGGTCACTTTAATCAGCCAATTAAAGAACACGTGTTCTGATTTTGAGTTCTAGTAATACATCACTTGGCCGACAGGGAAAAGTTAAAGCAGGGGTAGCTTGGCCCACGGCCTAGGCACCGCACACCAATCGGTTGATAGCGGAGGACAATCAATGAACAAGATTGGACTTAGAAAGGAAGAGAAAGCGTTTGAAACTCGAGTCCCGCTAGTACCTGATCATGTCAGAATGTTACACGACAAACATGGTATCGATTTTGTGCTCGAGCCAAGTAATCAGCGCGCATTCTCAAAGGAGGAATATGGTATTGAAGCCACACCTCTGAAAGGTAGCGGTGTACCTGTTGTCATGGGAATCAAGGAGATGCCCATTGACATTTTTGAGAAGGATGTTGCATACATATTCTTCAGTCACACTATCAAGGGTCAGACTAGCAATATGCCCATGCTCAAACGAATCATGGATGTTGGAGCAACACTGATTGACTACGAACGTGTGGTTGATGAAAAGGGTCGAAGGCTGATCTATTTCGGAAACTGGGCTGGCATGGCGGGAATCTCAGACACTCTTCGTGTCCTTGGTGAACGTCTTGATTCTCTAGGGATTATACCCAATCCCTTTGCTGGAATGAAGACTACTCTCGAGATAAAGGAGCTCGATGAGTTGAAAGAGGAATTTGAGCTGCTTGGAAAAAGAATCAAGGAACAGGGACTTCCAGAGGAGCTAACCCCCTTTGTGATCGGGTTTGCTGGTTATGGAAATGTTTCCAGAGGTGCCCAAGAAATCTTTGATATTCTTCCCCACAAAACAATCAATCCTGACAGTCTAGACTTGCTACCACCTGAACCAAATCTAATCTACAAGTGTGTCTTCAAGGAAGAACATATGGTCGAACCAAAAGACTCCACAGCCGAGTTTAATCTCCAAGACTATTACACGAATGGGAAGACAAAGTACTCAGGTATCTTCCATAGATACATCCCCCACCTTACTGTACTAATGAACTGCATCTACTGGACAAACAAGTATCCACGACTAGTGACACTAGATTTCATTCGAAATCATTGGAAGAGTGAAGACAGAAAGCTCCAGGTTGTAGGTGATATCTCCTGTGATGTAAAGGGAGCAATAGAATTCACAGTTCAATGTACCAGTGCTGACAAACCAGCATTCATTTACCTAATTGATGAAGATAAAGCAAAGTTAGGAGTAGAGGGCAATGGACCAGTAGTCATGGCGGTTGATAACCTCCCTTGCGAACTTCCACGTGAGTCTTCCACTTCATTCAGTGAAACACTGCTTGATTTCATCCCAGCGCTTGCAAGTGCTGATTTTACCGTACCGTTTACTAATCTTGAATTACCTCGGGAATTCAAGGATGCAGTGATTGTATACCGAGGAAAACTAACTGAGAAATTCCAATATCTGGAACAATACCTTCCAAAGGAGGATAACTAAGAATGAAGAAGATCTTATGTCTAGGTGCAGGGTTAGTAGCCCGTCCATACATACAATACTTGTCTGACAACGGCTTTCATGTCATTGTTGCAAGTCGTACAATTAGCAAGGCCGAGCGTCTAATAGAGGGCTGCAAAAATGCTGAGGCAGTTGCATTCAATATTTCAAAGGATGACGACCTTCTAGAGGAACTCACAGAAAAAGTTGACTTGGTCTGTTCCTTGCTTCCCTACACATTCCATGTGAAAGCTGCTAAAGTCGCTATCAAGCACAAGACACACTTCTGCACTACATCATACATCTCGGACGAGATGAAGGCGCTAGAGGATGACGCAAAGAATGCTGGAATCCTACTTCTGAATGAATGTGGAGTTGACCCTGGTATCGATCATATGAGTGCCATGAAAATCATTGATGATGTTCATAAAAACAACGGGAAAATTGTTAGTTTCACTTCCTTTACAGGAGGTCTTCCAGCTCCTGATGCAAACAATAATCCATATGGATACAAACTATCTTGGAGCCCCCGAGGAGTACTCCTTGCTGGTCGCAACGATGCTGAGTTTCTCCGTGATGGCAAAAAGGTCAAAATTCCAGGCTCCGAACTCTTTGAAAACTGTGAACTCATGGAGGTTCCAGGTATGGGAACTTTCGAGGGATACCCCAACCGTGACAGTATCTCCTACATCGATATCTACAACATTCAAGAAACAGAAACTATGCTTCGTGGGACATTCAGGAATGTAGGTTGGTGCGGTACATTAGACAAGATTGCAGACTTGGGTCTCTTGGACATAGAGGAACGAGATCTAGAAGGAATGACATATGCCAGTCTCATGAGAGAACTAACATCAACGACTGATTCAGATGTTAAGACTGCAGTGGCAAAGAAGTGCAAAATTGAATACAATGATCCGATTATTAATCGTCTAGAATGGTTGGGACTCTTTGAAGAGAAGCAAGTTTCATCAGGAACTAAGACGATTCTTGACGCGCTCTGCAACCTATTCGAGGAGAAGTTACAGTATACACCAGGTGAACGTGACATGATTGTCATGCATCATGAGTTCATTGCAGAATACCCAGACATGAAGCAGAAAATCACATCAACTCTCATCGATTATGGTATTCCAAATGGGGATAGTTCAATGTCTAGAACTGTAGCTCTTCCAGTAGCAATCGCCAGCAAGATGATTCTAGACGGAGAAATTACTCTGACCGGTGTTCATAGACCTATCATTCCAGAGATTTACGAACCAATTCTCAAAGAACTGGAAACACTGGATATCAAGATGGAAGAGAAAACATTCGACATGTAACAAATAGAATGATACAGTGTCTCATCGGCCAGAGTTCAATCTCTGACTCGCATTTGTATAGCCGCTAGAAGTTCCTCAGCCCTGTCTGTTTCCTTCTGAACTTCTGCAATTTCAGTTCTAAGACGATAGGTGTATCCAGAACGGTTTCCATAACGTTCCAAATGTCCCTTGCCGTTATTCCACATTCGGGCTAGGTAGGTAGATGCAGTACTCTTAGGAAGATCCTCATTGAAAGAGTCCTGATAGATTTCAGTGACATCAAGTGAAGAGAACTTTCCATGCTTGAAAGAAGCGTAGATTATCACTTGCATCTTGTCATAGTTACTCATAGACTCGAAGCGAGTTTCTTCAAAATCAACCTCTGCTGCTTTCTCACTGATTGGTTCAAAGACGAATCCTGTACTAGTTTCCAGGAAAACCTTGAACTTGACAAACATCTCTTCGATGCTTCCACCCTTGACTTGAAAACTAGACTCTTCTCCCATTGTTTCATCAGACACAATTATCTTGAAATCAAAAGGGGACTCGGTCAATGCCAAAATCTTTCTGAACCTGTTAAGAGCTTCATTTGGTTTGACATACTTGCACTGGAAAATCTCACGAAGACCTGGTGCCGAACTGTAAGTGAATTCATACACATAATTGGTCCTGTCTTCGCTTGTCAAACCGATTATCTCCTATACCTTTGACTGTTCACAAACAAATTGAATGGAATTCCAAATAAGTGTGAGTATGTGAATTATCTATACCGAGATAAGAGCTACATAGTGTGTCTGTACACATATAGAACTCGTCCGTTTCGTTTTTACTGTGCTGACGTCCTGTCAGGTCTTTTTGCAAGTAAAAAAGCGATATGAGAGCTTCTTTCACTAAAAACAATGTATTCTCCAGCCATTTTACTATTCACTAATCTATGCTTCTTGTGAATGAAGGTGTAACTATTTCATATCTCTTCTTTCTTATTTCCATAGGAAACGAAGGGGTGTGTCCATTCACAGGTATCATAGAACATATCATGCCTTTATTCTAACATTGAAGCAATAAGAGGCCCGTTTCTCCCGGAGTGTTCACAATAAAGGCGCCATTCACACAACTAATGTGTGAATTGATGTAAATATGAACAACATGTGAAAGCTAGATTGGTATCAAATAATCAGTTGGAAGCTCGCCCATGACTAGCTGCAAGTATTGAGTCCCTTTCTTGTGGTCTGTCACAGTTTCTAGCCTTCCTCGTGCTTCAAAGGATACACCCTTGGAAATCTGTTCAGTAAACCGACCTCGGTAACTAACAAGTTTTCTAAGACTTGGGAATTCCTCACACTCTACAAGATATTCGCATGGTGTGAACATAGCATCAGAATCGTCTGTTACATTACCTGACACTAACTGTTGTCCTTTCATCTGAAATGAAACATCACCGTAGACATAGTCAAGATCACTTGGTAGCTTTACCAGTCTAAGAAAGAACTCATACCCTTCGAACAATCCCTGTAACAATTTCTCTCGCTCAATCTCTCGAAGAACAGGTTTCATTTCTGTATGAACACCCCATCTGAAAGATACATGATTATCAAGTGATGAACCTGCATAACGCTCGATATCTGTTATCGATGTAATCTTTCGGGATAGTGCTGAATAGAACTTCCGACACGCATCTAATCCAAAAACTATCAAATCAATATCCGAATCTTCCTTTGCAATACCCACAAGCTGTGAGCCCGTTATTCCAATATCCGACAATCCAATTCCGGTCGACTTCACCAATCTATCAACTAAGTTTACAGATGCCTGCTCTAAATCAGTGATTTTTCCAGTATTATTTCGAAGGTTCCCTAAGCGCTCTACAGGATTGAGTATGGACTGAATTCTTGAACTGGGAACAGACTGTACTTCTCTCCCATGAGGTTCACTAAACCAGAGATATGATGGATAGTTGTTTCTAAGGTAGTATTCTCTCTCATCAAGGACATACACTTTCTGGTATCCACCATTATTCGGGATATATCGTAGGTATGCTATGACACGATTTCGAGGATGGACTATTCCTTTGACCTCAAAGATGAGACCGTCAGTTGTGGTTATGAAGTACCCTTCAACGAGATCCGTAATCACTAGAATCACTGGGGTTAGTACATAGCATGGTATTAAAGTCGCTCATCATATGAATACTAATCATGACTGATGAACTTGACATAAAGCAAGAATTTGGTGTCTATGAACAGACACCTGATTTGGCTTACTTTGACTCTGCGAGCACCACACTAGTACCACGAAAAGCTGCAGCTGAAACACAATCATTCCTTAACTCTGTTGTAGCATCAGCACGACGTGGAGCACATCGTCTTGCTGTGAAAGGTGGTGCAGTTGTTGAAGAAACCAGAAAATCGCTAGCTGAATTTCTTGAAACTGAAAGCACTCAGATTTCATTTCAAAAATCAGTCCCCTCTGCTGTTGCGTCCTTCATGTATGGGTTTGACTGGAAATCCAGTGGGAAGAATAAAATTGTGGTCGGGCAGAGTGAGGAGAACTCTATTCTTGTTTCAATGCTTCAGTCTGCTAAGATACTAGGATTGGAAAGCGAAATTGTTCCTATTGATATCAAAGGTACCCTGCTTATTGATGAATTAGAAAGAAAAGTGGATGATAAGACAGGTCTCGTAGCAGTAAGCCATGTATCGCCTGGTCCCGGTATACACAATCCAGTACAAAAAATTGCTGAAATTGTCCATGAGTCAAACGCACTCTTACTTACAGATGCTACCCGTTCTGCAGGTCTTACTAGTGAAAGACTGACAACTCTCGGTTCAGATATACTGCTCTTATCAGGTAACATAGGTCTCATGGGTCCACCAGGGCTAGCTATTCAATGGATCAACAAATCAGTTGGTGAAACACACAAACCAGGAATCTTAGGAAATTCGTCAGTCACGAATGTGAAAAACGGGTCATTCGAGATTGCACTACAACCAGACAAATTCGAGTCTGGATACCTGAATGTACCAGCAATCGCTGGATTGAACACGTCACTTGAATATCTTACAAACCTTAGATCACAAGGCCTTACGAAACACATGACCAAGCTCTCAAAATACATGATAAAGAAACTCACTGAAATTGACAGTCTCCTACTATATGGAACTCCTGATGAACACAGTACTATATTTGGGTTCAATCTTAATCCTGAGGCTGGAATTAGTTGTCACGATGTGGCACTTTTCCTTGATGAGTCTAACATTGCTGTGAGAAGTGGTGTGTTATGTGCACATCCACTAGTTCAAGCAATTTCAGATGACGGAATGATTCAAGCATCTATCCACGGATATAACTCGCTGGATGACATAGATCGTCTTACAGACACAATCTTGGTCATTGCAAAGGAGTTACTATAACATAAACGAAGGCGGATAGAACACGAAATACTGAACGATAATCGCCAGAAGGATACCACTCATGACCAGCCCTTTCCCCCTCTTGTCATTCACTCCAGTGAACCATAATATTGCGCCTACTAAGACAACCACAAATGCCGAGATATTCCCTATGAATATCAAGAAGTCCCAGATTTCCATGAAGTAACCTGCTATCAGGTTTGCAAAATCAGTCAACGGACTTAGAATTGAAAACAGCCTCATTTGGTTTCACACAATAGTCTAATGTCTGGTACGATTTAAGGACCTAAAGAACCGTGACCGATTTCGCGAGGTTACGTGGCTTGTCTGGATCATAGCCCTTTCTCAGAGCCATATAGTAGCTGAACAACTGTAGTGGCACAATATACGGCATTATGGAAAATTCTGCTTCTGTTAACCTTGGGATTGTAAAGCAATGGTCAGACAATTCCTCGATTTCATGATCTTCCTTTTGAATTACTGAAATGATGGTCGCACCTCTTGCCTTCATCTCCATGATGTTCCCAATGATTCGACTTCTGGTTTCGTCAGAAGGTGCCACAAATATGACAGGATAATCTTTCTGAACAAGTGCTATTGGGCCATGTTTTGATTCACCTGCAGAGTATGCTTCTGCGTGATTATATGCAATCTCCTTGAGTTTGAGAGCTCCCTCTTCAGCAGTAGCTATTGATATTCCTCTTCCCAAGAATAGCAGACTTGGTTTGTTATAAAGAACTGAGGCTAGTCTTCTTGCTTTCTCTTCATTTCTTGAAATGACCTCAGAAACAAGATCTGATAGTTGCTCTAATGCATCCCGCTTTTCTCTAATGATATCAGATTCTCTGTACCCGGTTATTTCTCCCAACGCTAAAGCTATGAGTGCCAAAGAAGTAAGTTGAACCATGAATGTCTTAGTCGCAGCGACACCTATCTCTGGTCCGGCTTGTGTGATAATTGTATGATCTGCTAATCTAGTAATCGAGCTTCCAACAACATTGGTGATTGCTACTACCTTTGTTCCATATTGTTTTGCATACTTGACTGCAGTGATGGTATCGGTAGTTTCCCCAGATTGTGTAATAGCAATAATACAGTCTTTTTCAGATAATGCTCCATACACCGTATCAGGAAAATCACTTGCCAGTTCAAACGAAGACAGGATTCCTGATAGTGAAGCAAACATATGCTTTCCTGCCTTTGCAGCGTGTCCTGAAGTGCCCATTGCTAACATGTACACATTTTCAGATTCTTTGATTATCTTGGCAGCAGTTTCGATACTCTCTGCTGGAAGTCTGAGTGTGTTCTTGATAGCATCAGGTTGTTCATGTATCTCCTTTAGCATGAAATGAGGATATCCACTCTTTTGGGCTTGATTTGCTGTCCAGCTAATCTTGATAGATTCACGGCTTACGGTTGACCCGTCAGACAATTTCTCAATACGAATTCCTTCTGTTGTGAGACTTGCTATCTCTCCATCAAGTAAGAGAATCATGTCATTCGTCATCGGTAGGAATGCAGGAATATCTGAAGAAACATATGAAGCCCCTGATTTTGTACCAATCACTAGTGGATTTCCGTCTCGTGTACAAATTATCTTTCCAGCTTCTTCAGTTGTCATTGCTACTATTGCGTAGGTTCCTTCTATACGCTTAGTGACTTCCTTAATTGCTCCTGCCAAATCCAAACCATCTTTCATATAATCCTCTATCATATGCGGGATAACTTCAGTATCAGTTTCCGAGTCGAACTTGTGACCCCTTTCACTCAACTCCTTTCTAAGTTCCATGAAGTTATCAATTACACCATTATGCACCACAGCAATCTTGTTCTCACAATCAAAATGTGGATGAGCATTTGGCATTGAAGGTGCTCCGTGGGTAGCCCACCGTGTGTGACCAATTCCAATTAGTCCTGGCATTTCATCGAGGTCTAGTCGATTGTGGACTTCCTCAATCTTGCCCTTGTCTTTCTTTGTGTGAAGTTTATCATCTGCAATTGTAGTTACTCCAACTGAATCATAACCCCGATATTCAAGCCGTTTCAATGCTTGATGTAAAAATGGGGCTACCGCACCACGTTTTTGTACTACAGCAATTATTCCACACATCTCTGAGAAACCTCATGAGCAGTAGAAGTTCTTTGTAGAATAGTACAAAAAGGGTTTGTATCGGGTCACAATTGTACAGCTGGCTACTAAGCGATGACTCAACAGTACTAACCAGTTAATTCAATTTCAATATACACTGAATCAGGAATTCGTACACGCATAATCTGACGAATTGCTCTTTCATCTGCATCAATGTCAATCAAACGTTTGTGTACCCTCATCTCCCACTTATCCCAAGACTCCGATCCTTGACCACAAGGAGTCTTTCTTGTGGGGATGACCATTCTACGAGTTGGCAAAGGTATTGGACCTGCCATTCGGACACCTGTCTTGCGAGTAATCCTCTTGATTTGATTACATACACCATCAAGGTGTTCTGTACTTGTGCTAGATAATCTGATTCTTGCTCTTTGAGTCATTTAAGAATCCCTCAATTTCGGCGAGGTGTCCGACGCTTCCAAATCTGAACCGGATAAAAACCTTGTCTTGTGTGTGACAAAATTCAATCATAAGGAAAAGTAACGTCCATAAGCATGACACACGACTTTACAACGTGTGATACTATTGAAATCACTCACTATTGTGAAACTAGGTGGGTCGGTTATAACACACAAAGATGCGACTCCTCCAAAGCTTAATGATACGAATTTAGCTCGAATTGCGAAAGAGCTGAAAACACATAGTGGTGAACTCATCATAGTGCTTGGCGGCGGAGCACATGGTCATCAAGCTGCTCATTTACATGGTTATGCAAATCCCAACAGTCCAAAAGATCAACTCTTGAAAGGCATTCCACCGATTCGACATAACATGTCTAACTTATCGTCATCTGTAGAAAGTTATCTGAACAGAGAAGGAATTCCTGCAGTAGTCATTTCTCCTTTTACAACTGTAACGCTAAAGAATGGTATGATACACAGTTATCCTACAAACATAATCAAAAAATCAATCGAAAGTGAATTAGTTGTAGTTACACACGGAGATGTCTGTTTTGACATTGAGAGAGCTGCATCTATTCTCAGCGGTGACACGATTGCAGTATACTTGGCCAAAGAACTGAACGCAGGAAAGGTGCTCATTGGAACTGATGTTGATGGAGTCCTAGATGACAATCCGAAAATAAACCCATCAGCTAAACACATTCCGCTAATTAATCAAGAGAACAAAGAGATCATCTTATCCAAAACTGGACCCTCAACCAACACAGATGTCACAGGTGGCATGTCCAAGAAACTAACCGAACTACTTGAACTCTCCAAACAAGATAAGGAAATCATCATATTCAACCTTACAGTGCCTGGTCGTCTTGAACTTCTATTACGAAATGAACCGACTATCTGTACGAGAATTCAGTCATAGGTCAAGTTACAAAGGCCGAAACATTATCATCCATAGTCTTGACAATTAGATTACTCGGTGTTGTCACTGTTTCTTCTAGATACTCAGATGCTGTCAACATACAGACCACTTTTGTTGATTTACAAGTCCTACATGCTACATCACTATGTAGATGAAGAAGAGTATTCAGCTGTTGTTGGTTTGGAAATATCACATAAGATGTGTCACCGACACAAAGATCATAGTATCCGTGGTTCCTTGAAACCTTAGCATTATGTTTCTTCAGCTCTTCTTCAATAATGTCTATAGCCTTCTCTTTCAGGCTTTTCAGAACTGAAGAATTAACTAGCCAGAGTCCCTCTCCAAGCTCAATGAATTGGGAGTCACTATTGACACGAAGAGCAATCAGGACCTCATCAGCCAACAACTCGGTGAGAGCCCTTTTTCCCTCTTCAATATTCAATGGTGCTGATCTCCCTTTCAGTGATTGTAGTGCAGTGGTTTCAATGAACTCTAGCAGTTCTTCCCACTTGACTTGACCATTCGAGATGTCTACAAGATCTTGAATTAAACCAAACCACAACCGAATCTGAATTGCACGATTTGTAGCAGACCCAACACCATGCATTGCCCCAATCAAATCCACTTGATCATCTGAACTTACATCCTCCTCTAACTGAGTCTGAATCGAGGAATCTTCTGGCGTTTCTGCTTCTTGAGAAAGGCCACCCATTATAGAGTCAAGAGACTTCGGAAATGCTGAAACGACACTAACATCATTGAACTCTTCTGATGAATCCATCAATTCTCGTAGTTTTGCGGCTGCAACACTACCTCTTACAACAACGAAAAGTTCACTGACACCATTTTGCAGTTTACTCATCTGTTTTCGTATCCTATCCAATGTCAAACCAATTGATGATGCTCTCAGATGTTCTGGTATTACGACCACAGCTCTGTCTTCAAGTACAATGTCTGGCCAGTCAGGATTATCTAATATCTTGGAAGGATTATACTCAATCCCAAGTCTTCCGGATATGTATTCAACAATCACTCGTCTTACAGCACTCAAAGCATTTCCAGGAAGCGTAAATACAAATCCTCCATCAACGAGTGCTAGTGACTCTCTCTCAATAGTCCCTAAGGATACTAGATTGCGAATAACTTCAGAAATATCATCATCAGCGACCTTGGAATCTAGGATGGATAACAAGTTACGAATCTCATTTTCTGTTGCCCACCCTTCTGATGCTAGAAAGGCCACAACATGACTCCCTAGTCTGTCAAGTCTATTGAAGACAAGAGTCTGGGCTTCAGGCGCTTCTACAGGTTTAGACATCTCTGGCTTAACATCAACATCCTCTGGTACATCAGAAACGGCTTTATCTACTCTATAAACAGGTTCCACATCAGAGAATTCTGCTGGTTCTTTTTTAATAGATTCAACAAACTCCTGTGTAACAATCTCGAAAGTTTCAGTGTGAGGTATGCTCATCAAGGCTCTACCTCGTTTCATTGTCCGAAGATACTGTTCCTGACCCTCATTCAAAGAAAGAAATCTAGCGCCAATATGACTATCGTATGGCAATCGAAATGCAATCTTAGTTGAAGTATTCGCTAAGATATTGGAGGATATATTTGGTCTGGTCGAAACTACAATAACCCCTTGTCCTGTAGCTCTTTGCAACATCACCATAGACTCTCCAGTAGTCACATCCGCTGCAGAGTGTCTTGTATAGCTCTCTGGTACAAGATTACTGGCTTCTTCCAACACAACAATATGATGCAACCCTTCGGTAATGCCCCGTTTCATCGCACTGTCAAAGATTCGTTTCGCAACAAGATTGTAAAGGAGTCTAGCAGAATCCATACCTCCAACACGTGCTACATGAGACAAGTCAAGTATAACACGTCTTTTCAACAAATCTTGAAATTTGATTGATTCAGATACTCCGCCAAGAATAGAGCCCAATGGTTCACGAGTAAGTATCTCAAGCCGATTAAGTAGAGCATCTCGTGTCATGCTCCCCAACCGGTCATTGCTGGAAAGTTCCGATACAGCACTTACCAAAGACTGAACAGAAGCACCTTGATCTGCACATTCAACTACATGCATTACAGAATCCCGAAGCAGCTTCTCCATTGCTGGGGACAACTCAGAAGAATCTCCTCGCTCATTCAACAGCTCTTTAAGAATTACAAATGTGGAATGTGCATAGTTCTCATCGTCAACGAGTTCAGGGTCAATGAGATTGAATGTAAAAGATCTATCAAGACCAGGTTTCAAAATTATAATCTCCGATTTACCATAGTCAGTTAGACCCACGTACTCAGAACCCTTGACATCAAAAATCCACCAAGGAACATCCGTCTTCTCGCTCAATTGTGCCATAAGATGTTTCACAAGTGTTGTTTTTCCTGTTCCTGTTGCTCCTAATATTGCAGCGTGTTCTCGTAACCAATCAGTTTTCAGTCCAACATTGGACAAGCGACGACCCTCAAAGACAGTTTCACCAATAACAAGTTCATTGTTAATTGATTCCTTTGGAGGAACTGGGAATACCGGTGCCTGTTTTGGTGTGATAACTGGTAATTGTCGAACCGGAGTATTGACTAAAGATGATAATCGGACTATGTGCATTCGCTGACGTTTGAGGTGACGACGACTCAGAATTCTGAAGACAGTTCTCTTTGATAACTTTACAGAACGGAGTTTGATTGTATCACTACCCCCCCAAATTGAATGAATTAAACCACTTACTCCATCCATATCAGCTCTGATGGTTTTCTCTGAAATTGCTTTCACTTTGAAGTATACAGTCGTATCAAACCAGCCAGCCCTATCCTGAATCTCTTCATATCGAGAAACAAGTTTCTTCTTTGTAGCATGATCCTGTAATGACTCTTCTTTCCGCTTTTCTTTTGCCTGAATGGTTTTCCATTGACTCTCGAGTGTGCGTTTCTCTTTCCCAGGCTTAGATGCTGAGAACACACAAGTCATACTTGTTGTATAACCTTGCCTAAGTGCTGTTGAGATAAAGGTTCCAATCTGAGATGAGTCTTGGGTCGGGAATGTTCGTGGTAGGCCTTGAAATGTCACCAAACCTATTGATTTCATGTCTTCTTTTATAACAAGACGCCGATTCTCGATACTTGTCCCATTCAAATGAGTCAGAGCCACATTTAGTAGATAATCACCCTCAAGAAGCTTCAATTCCACATTATTTAGAGATGATAGCAGGATTGCTTCAGTTCTAGTTGCTTCTCTTCTGAGAACTTCTTGAATTTGTCTTGAACTATTACCTGTCGCTGTGATGAATATATACAGAAATGGCTCTCCATTATTTACACCCGCCTCAAAAGCCATTGTAACTGACTTGTCCATTCCCGAACGCATAGCTAACAGCATAGTTTCATTATACCTTGGCTTCCCATGTTCGTCTAAATATATTGAACCAGATACAGACTCAATATCAAGACAACATGTCCCAATAACATGATCACCAAGCTGAATCAACAAAGTTTGATCTTCAACAGTTATTGTTGGGTTTTGAAGACGAATCTTTCTTGTTGTCAGAATCAATCCTACAACAACTGGAATAAAACAGATGATAATCTCAGTAATTCCCTTGAAAGGAACTATTGGTGGACTAACTAAACCTGTCAACGGCATCAGATAGACGAGTAGCATATAGAGCCAAGCAGTTAGAGTACCAAAAACCCAGAGCATCTTAACCCATGACTTTGGTCTTCTATCCCCTTTTTCAGAGTCTGAACCTGTGTCGTTTCGTTTCAGAAAGTGAAATGGCATCTATAAATCCTCATCATTTTCTTTCAAAGAGTAGCCGTTTACAGTACCGAACCATCGTACCCTCGTTTAGCATATGAACACCCCTAAACAAATGATACAACAATAATCACTCTATAGGAGAATAAAAACCCAGAAACCGAATGATGAACTGGTGACGAAGCTTCAGAAGTATGCTGAATATAACTTCCCTAAGGGGGTATAAAAAATCAGGAAATCATATTGGGTCTCTACAATAATCATTGTTCTGTTATCAATATCAGTTGTTTCGTTTTACACAGAATCTGTTTCAGCTGAAGGTGAAGTTACAGTGACTCGAGGGAACACAATCACAATAACTGCTACACTTCTTCAGAATGCCAGTTATGGGGACCCAGTTCCAGATCAAAAAATATACTTCTTCGACCAAACTTACGATACACTACTAGGTTCCGATGAAACAGACACAAATGGAATTGCATCCATAGAATGGTCTATTCCAATAAGTCATACTCTTGGACTTACAACAATCAATGCAACCTTCTATGGCAATGACTCCCTCTCTTTGGCACCTTCTGCTCAATGGACAATCATAACTGTATTATCTTCCACAGATATCGAAATCAATCACGCTCCGACTGAACTTGCTCCTGGTGATTCATTATCATTTTCAGTTCAGCTAACTGATGACACATCCGGCTCAATAGCTGATGCAACTGTCTTGGTCTTCAAGGATTCTATTCTCTTAGCAATGAACACAACTGACTCTTCAGGGGAAACTCTCTTTGAAATAGAATGCAATAGCTCATGGATTACACTAGGTAACAATGACATTCGTGTTGTCTATAATCAAGATTTGGATAATTACCTGGATTCATCTGAATCAGTGTTTACAGTTAGTATATCTAGAATCCCAACAACAGTGACGCCTCAGGGTCTTTACCCCAATGAAGTCATACTCAATGAATCCCTTGAACTTTATGTTGAACTCTCAGAATCAAATGGTTCACTACCCAATGAACTTCTAGAATTCACTTTGGATGATCAACCACTTCTCTATGCAACATCTAACAGCTCGGGCATTGCCTATTTTCATATCAATATCGATGACAGATTCACACTTGGCTCTCATACATTAAGAATAAACTATAACGGAACGATTAGATACTCTGAATCGTTTTTCGAAACACCTCTTGTTGTTTCAAGCCCTGTTCTGTTAGAAGTATCGGCACCTGATTCAGCTGAAATTGGGAAGATTGTTGAAATTCAAATATCCGTATCTGATCTACTAGGTCGTCTTATCCCAAATTCTCAAATTTCGATATTAGATACCGCTACTGGCCAAAGATTCAGTATAGCATCCAGTCAAACTGTCCCAATTACCATTTTTCAATACGAACTACTAGGTCCAGCAGGTATTCATGCTCTCAACATCGAAATAATTGAAAATCCCTTCATATCAAACAATACTTTCACCAGTACAATCACAGCATGGTCACACCCTGAGATTTCACTAGTAACCTGCAACGTTGAAAACTACGCATCACCCGGTCAGGAGATTGCTTTCGAGATTCACATGAACGACTGGGCTGGAAATTGCTCATTCAGAGAATTGCATCTCTATATTGATGATGAAAATTCACTTTCAGTTCTTACTAATATCCATGGCCTAGCAACTCTATCATTACCAGCCCCATATCTAGAAGGCCAATACAACATCTCAATTGTATATAGCGGTAATAACACAATATTCGAACTAGCATCAAAACTTGACTACAACCTTCATGTCCTTTACCAGATGCCAATACGGCTTGAATTAGATTCCTATGAAATAGTTACTCCACTACATGAACTATCAGTTCACATGACAGTAATCGCACTAAATGGCTCAAAACCAACAGGAATCGTTGTGAACTTTGATTGGTTGGACTCTATAATCTCTGCTGAAAGCAGCGAGGAGGGAGTAATTAATCTACATCTCAGAATACCAGCCACAAATGGAAACCATATCTTATTCTACGAATCAAAGGCTTCTGAATCCGTTCAGTCAACAAGCGGCTCTTTTCTGATTGAAATATCACTATCTGATATCATGTCATTAGAAGGAGTCGGCATTATTGGACTAACAATTGCTCTCATTGCATCGGTCGGAATTTCAATAGTACCGATCATTCGCCAAAAATATCTTGTTGGATGAAAATTAGAAATGGTGCTCCGGCCGGGATTTGAACCCGGGTCGGGGGATCGAGAGTCCCCCATGCTGGGCCGGACTACAATCGGTATCATTGTATTAGTTATACAATGTTCTACCGGAGCCATTAATGGAAGCCAGTCCGGAGCGAGAGGGCCCGTCTGGATTTTCACAAATAAGCCTTTCCCCAAAATAGAAACCAATTATCATGGATTGCCAAACAACTGAGTTAGACTACTCCAGCTGTCCTGCAAGAGTTGTAAAAGACCTCCTACAACATCTTGTGCCCATCCTGTAGCCTGAAGGATGACTGCTATCACAATAGAAACAGTTACCACTGCAAGACCTAGGAGGAGACTTTCCTCCACCAAAGGACCTCCCAACTCATTTCGAATCAGACCATCATCCTTAGTCAAAGATCTACACCTTGAACTCTTGTTCATCTGACACCTTTTAAGGCCCCCAAAAATGAAAACCAATTCAGCATCCTTGTTCAGTGAACATCATAGGATGTCCATATGACCACATTCTCTCACTTAATACTCCAAGATTAGAAGTATAGGTGTCTTTGTGAATTGTCCGTATTAAATTATCAAGAGCGGGAACGTGGCTCTCAACTCCATACTCTCTGGCGCGTGACATAAATGCTCCATCATCAGCCCAATTACCAACCACACCATTCTTGCCTTCATAAATCACATTCAAACCAGAGAACTCGAGCAAACCCTTTACTTCTCTTCTCCGTATCTCAATGACCTCACTTACTCTACGTTTTGATTCACCTGGCCTGGGCCGTTCAAGAGTAACTATGATATCCATCAAAGCAAGATTGTCATTTTGGATACCATGTCCAAGTTTCCATCTGGAGATAAGACTTGAAGCAGATCCACTATGACAAGTCTGGATTGTACGGAGACCAGCAGTGATTGCTTGAAATAGAGCTTTACTATGCTCAGCTGTTTGTATCTCTCCAAGAATGAGATAGTCTGGTGATCTATGAAGACACTTTATGATTTCGTCACTTTTACTGAACTTAACGGACAGTTCATCCATTGGGTCTACTCTGAAACGAACCTGGTGATGTGTTACTTGTTCTCGACTCTCTATTGCATCTTCAATGTAGATTTTTCTCCACCATTTTGGAGTGGTCATATCTAATGCATTCAATAGGGTTGTCTTTCCAGTTCCAGGACCCCCTGTTACCGTAATGTTGAATCTACATGATACCGAAAAAAGCAGTACTGCTGCCACCTCTGGAGTCAATGTTTCATTATCAATCAATTCTTGGATTGAGAAAGGATTGTTTCTTGCCCTTCTTATCTCAAGGTGCAATCCATCAGGGCTAAGGGGAGGCATGCTTGCTGAAAACCTCAAAGATGCATCCTGAATTTGCATATCCATCTTGAGAGACGGGTTACTTCGATCTAGGTGAAGGTTGCTTTCAGCTCGAATTAGTGTAACAACACTTGGAACCTCCTCCTCTTGGACGGTAACTACAGTAACACATCTACCATTCCTTTGATGGTCGAAATAGATTGGAACTCCAGGTTGGTCCAAGTAAATCTCTTCTATTGAATCATCAAGAATTATCGGCATAATCTTGCCAAGGACACTACGTCGATGTGCAATGATTTCAGAGAGTCTATTTCTTGTTCTGTCATTTATCTCAGGTATCAGGTTCATTATGTGTCTTGAAACATCATCAACATCCCTCATCAGCTTCTGGTTATAATCTGCTCTTAACGAAACTGACCTATCGCCAAACTGTACTGATTTTTTACTCAAATCATCAATGAGAGAGTATTCCAGTGCAGTTCTTGCAATAGGGACAGCCCTGTGTTTTATCTGGTCAGATTCATCTGACATGAATATAGACAAGTAGGGTCCAACTTTATACAAAACAATGACATCATCTACTCTTTGTAGCAAATCGTTTCTAGCGTCAACGAATACACTCTCCCAACCATCCGTTCTCCAAGAAGGTTCAGATTGCTGCAAACTACCTACTTCACAGAAGTGAATAAACCCTCGTTCAGTTTCAACTAACAGTATTTGTGATTCAGCGTTTCCTACTTTCCTAGTATGTTTGAGCTTTTGACAACCGTCATCATCTTTCTGAGGACATTTCTCACAACGTCCACTGGGACATCGAATCACATGGATACCTGAATTCACCTAGCTAGTCACCTCTCTTCTTAGTTTCTTATGCAGAGAATTGCTAGATAATCTCCTAGATGAATAAAGCATCTCACTGAATAGTCGCATGAGACACCTCGATGACCTTTTTCATCATCCCAAAGTGATCTCTGATACTGTATTCAGCAACTTTGGTTGCGGTGGATGCAAGTTTCTGAGTCAGAACAGCCCGTTTTCCATGCTCCATGGCTATTAGTCGATCACTTGCATATGCTGCAGAAACGGTGAAGATGAAAGGATTCCTTCCACCTCGTTTCGAAGCTGGTATCATCTTGAGAACCTCCAGTATCTTGTTTCTAAGAGCATTCTCAAACTCTTTTGGTACCCAACCTCGTGCTTGTACCTTTTTGACCACCTTTGAATCATTCATCAACATAGAAATCACTCTTGGCACATAGTCTTCTGGTTTTCGTATCTCAGGTGAATAACCAGTTAGTGACTTGAGCCGAAGCGCTTCTCGTACGATTGCTCGTACATTGACTCGATGTCCACATTTCTCAAACACATCAGCTATCTCATCAAGTGTTATCGGTGCTTCATCTCTGAACTCTCTTACTGCCATGAGGAGGCAGACTGCTATCAGAAGTATGTTATTACTAACACTACCTGCGGTTTCATTCACTACTTTCTTGTATAGATACGCAGTCCGATCACGGACCTGCTCATTAATCATAAGAAGCTTCGATACATGGTTGAGGGTTCGCAGAGCCCTGTATTTTGCTTCATTCTTTCCGATTCTAATTCTGGTACTGTATATCGTCTTAAGACGCTTGAACTTCTTCTGTTGTCTACCAGAAAGTGATTGTCCTTGGGAGTCTTGGAAGTACCTGTCTTTGTGAAAGCCTATGTAGCTACCAAGCCCATCAACAATGTGCATCCGATTTCCCAAAGAAACATACATACTTGCTTCAGGAGAATCTCCGCTGGGCCGTTCTCCCATTTGATAAGTGGGTAAAACATACTCTCTTGAGAGTACAAGTCCACACTCAGCACACACTATATGTCCCTGACTAGTGACTAGAAATCCGTCACAATCCGGACAGGATCTTGAATTCGTTAAACGAGATTCACATGTTCCATCAGTCAAAAACCACACCCAATATGAGTGTACACAACCATTCCTAACTAAGTTTCAGATACCTCTTGTACACTCTAAGAGAATTGTAGTTTCATAAAACAGACTACTATGTACCTTGAACAGTCTTTGTCAGTCCGGTCAGAAAGAGAGGTGACCGAAAGTAATCATCAATGATTCTGCTTTCACATAATTGCTAGGAAGAAATTTTCGGAATTGAAGATGTTGCTTTGACTTGGAGTGACTTTAGAGAGAGTTAGAACTAGTCGCAAACCTCCAACAGATCCAATTACCTCAAGACCATTCTTCTCCAGTTTCTTGAAAACACTACTTTCAACATAGAGCTTCGCTTGTTCACCTTTAGTAATTGGCTTGGAATCAATAACCACAGTGATTGCATCATTAGTGTTCAAGGTGTCACATAATGCATCAGGGAGCTCCAATGTGAGCGTGGCGCTCTCACTTTTCGAAGACACCTTTAGTAGCTTCAACCTTCTAGTTTCAGTTTCTTCAACAGAGTCAATGACAGCGGTCTTTAGCCGAATTACCATCTATGATACACCTCTATCTTCTATGGTCTGGTTTTGACGGCATGTCATTGCGAATTAAACCTACCGTTGAAACCATGTGCTGTTTTTTAGGAAGGATAATGACAGGTTTCCGGTGTAGATAGGTGAATAGAAAAACATCGGCACTAGTCTCCATATCACTCATAGTCATAGCAGGACTTGTTTTGCCAGTTTCAGCATTCTATTTCGATTTTCAGTACTTTGAAACAGACAAATTAGTTTACGAGGTTGGAGAAACGATTGATATGGTTGCCAAATTGATTGCAGATTTCAGCAATGATGGCTGGTGCTATATTTCATTTGCAGTTGTGACAGACCTTGGCCCATCTTTCTCGGATACATACTACATTACACCATCTCCTGTAGTTCGCTATTTCAATTCATCCTACACTATTCTTCCAGAACATACATCTCCAGGTGTATCCGGAGCACAAGCATTTGTCTTGTTCACCGTTGAGATATACGATACAGTATCTCAAAGTGCAGGAGACAATATCGAAGTGACAATCAATAGGGGGCACCTCACTACACTACCATTATCCAGCCTTTCAGTGGAGTATGGTCAAAATACAACACTTCCACTAAAGGTTGCGAGTATTCACAATGACAGCATTGGTTATGTAAATGAGTCTGTCAATTTGCATATAGAAGACCCGAACTCACAAACTGTTCTAGATATGAACACTACAACAACATCAGAAGGTCTAATCTATCTAAACTGGAATGATTCATTTGGTCCCATTGGTGTCTACAATCTTACAGTTACCAGTGACGGAAATGAAGATTTTCTTTCATTCTCTGATTCTTTTGATGTTACAGTTCTGCCTGCATCTTCAAACCTCACCATAGTTTCATCTCCTGAATTTGTCTATTGTCAGTCTCCTGACGCCAGTCATATTGAACAAGCTGAAATTATTGTAGGGCATACCGATTTAGATTCAGCTCCACTAGATAATAGTACGGTACAATGGACAGCAAGTTTTGGTTCTGGTACATTGACCAATCTTGGGAATGGACAATACTCGGACATGATTGATTTCGCTACTAGTCCTGGATCCTATCAGGTCAACTTTACTGCTGTCAATTCACAATACAGGACAGCTCAAACATCTATTGTTATCGATGTTCTGAGGAATTCATTGTTCTTCTCTGCAATTCAGCCCTCTTGGACTGTCACAAGAGGGAATAATGTAACAATCGAATTCACCATTGAACCAACAATTGATTGGAATCAATCATTAGAATTACAATTCACAGACGAAACACTCCAATTCTCAGCTGTTTCATCTGTTCCATCAAATGGCTCTACTTCGGTCACTATTCCAATCTGGCACAACATATCTGTAGGTCACCACGTTGTAAATATCACTCCTGTAAGTGAATACTATGAATTCATGGTACTTTCACAAGTCAATCTGACCATTATCGGAACTTTTGAGGCCAGTCTCGACATTGATACAATCTTCTATGGAGAATCCCTAGAATTCAATTTGACAATAGTAGATGACAATAGTCAATCAGTTTCTTGGGTGGATCTTTCAGTATTTTGTGATGATATCTCTACACCATTTGCAGTCACTGGTTCTGTGGAAACAAACATGACACAATCAATCCTTTTCCCCATATGGATATCTCCCGGTCTACACAACATTACTTTTGTTTTCAATAATCAATATTACTTGTCAACTAACACTTCAATCACAGTTAAAGTATGGATGAGAACGAATCTCACCATTGTTATATCATCAATTCCACATGATTCAATTCCTTATTCACAGATGGATGAAGGTCCTCAAGACTCTTTCATCATACGAAGAACCTCTTCAGGTTCAATCATCCGACCTCCACCTATCTTGTTTAAAGACACAACATCCACAGTACCGCCCACGACTCGATTAACCTCCCCTGATAACTGACCTAGGCTGAGCTCAGGAACCAATATTTTTTCTACTGATTTGGCAAATTCCTTAATTGCATCATCTGGGAAAGGCCATAACGTCCTCAGTCTTAAGGACCGAATTTTCGGTGTTGAAATGTTCACCATTAATTCCTCTATTGACCTAGATGTTGCACCATATGAAACAACACCCCATTCAGCTGTATCAGGACCTGAAATCTTATAGTCATCCAAAATAGTGCGAGCTTCTGTAATCTTTGTAGACAATCTGCGAACAAGTTGATCATGAACTTCTGAATCAGCAGTCTTTCGAAATCCTAGTTCATTATGGGTCGAACCTGTTACCAGTAAGTCCTGTCCATCCCCGAATCGTGGCATTAAAGCATGCCCTTCTGCATCTACTTCACCAAATGGTTTGTCCCCCTTCTTGGTGAATTTTCTTTTAATAGATACATCCTTACTCTTGTCAACAACGAGTCGTTCCCTTGAATGTGCTACAATCTCGTCTGATAGTAGGATGACTGGATGTCTTAATCTCTCAGAGAGGTCGAATGCTTTCAACGTTAATTCATAGGTTTCTTGCGCAGAGTTAGGAGCAAGTACAATACTTTCATGATCACCATGAGTCCCCCATCTCGCCTGCATGAAATCTCCCTGAGCAGCTTTTGTAGCTTGTCCTGTGCTAGGCCCAGCCCTTTGAACGTTCACTATGACACACGGAGTTTCAGTCATAATTGCATATCCTATATTCTCCTGCATAAGGCTAAAACCAGGACCAGAAGTCGCAGTCATTGACAAAGCACCACCCCATGAACTACCAATCACTGCAGAAATCGCAGCAATCTCATCTTCCATTTGGAGGTATACACCTCCTACCTTTGGAAGTGTTACTGACATTATCTCTGCAATTTCAGAGGCTGGTGTGATGGGATATCCTGCGAAGAATTTGCAGCCTGCATCAATTGCTGCTTCAGCACAAGCTTGGTTTCCTTGCCAAAACTCAATTGTTTCATTTTTGGCTGACATTGTTACGACTCCAAGTTGCGGTTGGACCACATGTTCAAGATAAGTATAGTCTTACAGCACTGAAAGAATGCCGATAGTCTTTTATCAACTTTAATTTGGTGAGTCACAAAGCGACCGTGGTCTAGCCTGGTTAGGACGGAAGCCTCCCAAGCTTCCAAGCCGGGTTCAAATCCCGGCGGTCGCACCACTTTTTCGTCAGGTTTAAGGGAAGATAAACAACTATGTACACGGCGAGTGATGATTGCTATGACCCCTATGAGTCAGAAATGACGATGATATGGATCTTGAGTTAGGAGCTCGCCATTACTTTCGGTAACCTACCCTTTTTGTATACGTTTAATCGTACGCTCCGCAAATGCTTTTAAGGTGCTTAAACGGAATTACTTCTGGACTGCCATGCCTCATGACTATGTTGAAGATGAACTCAGCAGACGAAGTGTGTTCAAATCTGAGCAGTTCCTATCCATTGACTATGTACCTGAGAGTCTCCCCCATAGACAAACAGAGATGCGAAAACTTGTCCAGAGTTTCAAGACCTTGATTAGTTCACCAGGAAGGACAAGTCACAAGTTTATCATTGAGGGTTCTGTTGGAACAGGGAAGACAGCTGTTGCAAAAAGATTCTCAGAGCAGATGATTCAAGCAGCAAAAAGACGGAACATCAGGCTCCATAGCCTTCACATCAACTGTCGTGTTAACAAGACAGAGTACCTTGTTTTTCTTAGAGCTCTAAGAGAGTTCAAACCTAAATTTCCACGACGTGGACATTCTCCTGATGAACTATTACAAATGCTAGTTGAGGTTCTAGATGAGGAAGATAGATACCTGTTACTAATCCTCGATGAACTTGATTATTTCATCAAACAGAGAGGTGCAGACATTCTCTATGATCTTACCAGACTTATGGATGACAGACTGAATGCAACACAACGTCTATCAATCATAGGAATAGGTCGAGAAATTCCCCTTGATGATGACATCTTAGATTCTAGTACTCGAAGTACACTACAACGGAATGTGCTTCAATTTCCAAAATACAATCGAGATGCCCTCTTTGATATTTTACAAGACCGCATAGAAATGGCCTTTGAGAAAAAGACCGTTATGGATGAAACAATCCAAATTATCTGTGACATAGCCTCTGAACATGGTGATGCACGTTATGCAATTGAGCTTCTTTGGCGTGCAGGCAAAAGCGCTGATAGTGATCAAGCTGATATCGTGATACCTGATTACGTACGTCGTGCCAAAGCAGACACCCATCCCGAACTCAGAAAGGAAATTTTCGTAACTTTACCAACACAGCACAAACTTTTGCTACTGGCTGCTGCAAGACAACTTAGGGAAATCCGCAGTGCGTACGTCACGATTGGTGAAGTTGAGGAAATGTATCGTTCAATATGTGAAGAATACTATGAAGAACCTCGAGCCCATACCCAAATTTGGGAGTGGGTCCAAGATCTTCATTCTCATGGGATAATAGATGCAAAGAAGTCAGGTACTGGTCAGAGAGGTCAGACCACACTCATCGGATTTTCTGATGTTCCTGCAGATATGCTAGAACAATTTCTTGCAGGACTACTCGATACTTCTAAGGAGGGTATGAGAAAATAGATGAACGCTGAAAGTTCACCCAAGGTCGCCATTGAGGACATCTTTTCATCAAGAGGTCGAATAAAGATACTCAAAGAGCTTGCTGTATCAAGCGAGCTAAACATATCTGAGCTCTGTAGAAGAGTGGATCTCAATCACAGTTCAACGAAATCTCATTTGGAAGTGCTCCTTCGGTCCGGTCTCATAGAAGAGAAGAAATTTGGTAGAATCAAGATTTATCGATACAAGATTGAAGATCTTAGAGCTCGATCCCTGAGGAGTCTATTCAATCTCTGGGAGTCATAACGAGGTTCTTTTCACATGACAAACTACCTCGCTCGTCTATTTTATCTCGGTGATCACTATCATGGCTCACAGTATCAACCCAATCAGGTAACAGTTCAAGGCGAATTGATTGATGCTATCTCAAAGTGGAGTGATGAACAGCACTCTACCCAAACAGTTCAACTCTCTGGTAGAACAGACCGAGGTGTTCACAGTATTGGTCAGCTAGTCATGATCACAACAGAAAAGCAATTCAATATCGATAAAATCAATCGTCATCTTCCTGATGACATCATGTTATGGGCATTTGTTGAAGCTCCTCCTAATTTTACTCCACGCTACAGCGCACTTATGCGACATTATCGATATTATCTTGATAAATCATGGATGAATATGAACCTCATTGCTGTGAAAAAGGCGGTATCAATTCTGATAGGATCAAACGATTTTCGTCAGATATCAAAACCCGATACCGGTAGAAACACTACCTCCAATACAACACTTCTGAATGTATCAGTTCAAAATTATAATGATACATTCTTCTTGGATATTTTTGGAACTAGATTTCTGTGGAAACTTATTCGTAAAATGGTAACTCTACTTGCCGAAGTTGGACTCGGTAAAATCAATCCTGAAGAAATCAATGAAATTCTTCTGGGACATAAAGTTCTTCCAAGCGGGCTCCAACCTGCGCCTCCAGAGAATTTGGTCCTTGTAGAAACCGTTGTTCCAATAAGGATGAAGACAAGCAAATATGCAATTCGAATAATCAGAAATCAGCTAAATGATCAGCTTGAACAATACAAACGCTCAATTCGAACAGTTAGTAATGTTATCGACTACTTTTCTGAACCAATGATGATTTCTCAACATTCAACCAAGCTACGAAGTCGTTCAAACTCTTAGGATTAATCCTGATAATCTCATGTATTGTATCAAGGTAAGTTTGTCTAGCTCTTCTTGCTGAAACATCTGTTAATGCTGACAGGGCTGACAAAATCTCAGACTGTTTGTCCCTTTTTTTGTTACCTTGCCAGACTAGGAGTGGCCATGAAGGTGATGAATACTTTACACGACGAAAAGGTGTTTCAGAACGACTCATAGCGACTCCAATTGACAGGAAATCATAGACATATGCAAGCAGCTTCCAATTTTGGTCTCTCATTATCCTCCCAAGAGAAACATCCGCTAGAGAAAGCTGTTCAAATCCATCATCCAGTTCTTTTGGTGTTACAAGATGAAGATGCAAATTCTGTTCAAGCCATAAGACCAAATCATCATGATTGAGTTCAGACTCAGAAAGTGCCTTTCGTGCCATCTTGGAATCGACTGAAGCAAAAAGATGGCGTAGAGTTTCTTCTGTTCCTTTCTTTGAATCTCTACTAGCTGGCTCGATAACCAAAGATGTGGAACCGCTTCTTACTTGTGACTCCAGATCAGCAATTGCAGCACGAAGGTCTCCTCCCGACCCCTCAACAATTTCCTCAAGAGTGACATCTGAAACTTTAACATTGTTCTTGGAAATGATATCTTTCAGAATTCTTTCCATATCTTCAGCTGCTATAAGGTCAAACCTGAAGACTTGACATACCTTGAATAAATCCTTCAACCGAGGACTGTCTGGATCATTCGCAGTCATCACTATCGGATGCATTGCATCCTTAATCACTTTCAAGATTGCACCCACGCCACCTCTATCACTAGTACCTGAGAGACCATCTACCTCATCCAGTAAAATGAGTCTAGGTCTACCATCCAGAGTCTGTTGTGATGCAGCCCGCCAAACCAGCGTTTCTATACTATCCTTGTTCCTTTTATCGCTTGAATTGAATTCAACAAGTTCCATGTCAAGTTCGTTTGCCAAGACACCTACAGAAGCAGTCTTCCCAGTACCTGGTGGACCAATCAGAAGAGCAGCTCTCTTTCCAGGTATTCTTGACATCCACGACTCAACCCATCCCTTGAGTGATTGAATGGTTTCCTGATTTCCAACAAGTCCTTCTAGTTTCTTTGGACGATGTTTCTCAGGCCATGGAAGACTTTCATCACTCATTTGGAATCACTACCAATCCCTAGACGTGCCAGAAGGGAAGAAATCTGGATTTCACCATTGGCCCCTTCACCCACCCGGAATTCAATTTCTGCAGTCTGACTCAGTATATCCATTCGTTTCTTACTATCAAGATCCAGACCCTCAATCTCACGATGCAATTGCTTCACTAAATCTACAGGTGAAACCCCTTGTTGATATATCAGGTTTCTAAGGCTATCAAGTGAATCGACATATTTTCCATCCCGGGCGTCAACCAGCATTTTTCTTACAGTTTCTGGGTTTGCTCTACCAGAAATTGAATAGACAATCTCATCAGTTATCTTCTGACCTGTCGATGCTGATGCTTGGAGAAGATTGATAGCAGCTCTCATATCGCCCTCTGCAAGATACAGAATTGCTTCACTTCCTGCGGCGAGCAATCCTACTCCCTCTTTCTTTGAAATATACTTCAATCTGCCTGAGATATCATCATCACTCAGTCGTGAAAAACGAAATATTGCACATCTTGACTGAATGGGTGGGATAATCCTACTCGAATAATTACAGATCAATATCATCCGACAAGACGCAGCATAAGACTCCATTGTACGTCTTAGAGCATGCTGAGCATCTGCGGTGAGATGATCAGCCTCGTCGAGAACAAGTATCTTGAAGGGTGCATCACCTGATGGCATGGTTCTTGCAAAGTTCTTAATCTGGTTTCTTACAACATCAATCCCTCTTTCATCACTAGCATTTAGCTCCATGAAATTTCTACCAAAAGAGTCTCCGAAGAGGTCTCTAGCCATAGCTGTTGCTGCAGTAGTCTTGCTAGTTCCTGGAGGTCCTGCAAATAGACAATGAGGTAAAGCTCTTGTTTCTACAAACTTCTTGAGGCTCTCAATCAAAGATTCCTGGCCGATAATTTCTCCTAAAGTTGGAGGTCGATATTTCTCAGTCCACAAGTCAAGATCCATCTTTGCTTCCCATCCAATATCAAAGACATAGTTGTCTTTCAGTTCTGCCTGATTCTACTACGAATCCTTCTTGATGCCTTAAAAGATTCTCTGGCGAGACTGCCACACTCAACATATGAAACACAGGATTAATCACTCTGACTCGTTACCACAGAGCAAGGGCTTTATTTCAGCCAACATAGATTGAAGTGTGGGATTTCATGAAGCTGTGTAGTGATACGAAAGAAGAGATGAATCGTTTTGAGATGATGTTTCTCAATGAAGCCCGAGACTGCATTTTTCAAAAACCTATGTCTGAAGTCACTGTTGCTGGAAACAAATTAGGTCCATTCAAGAAAGGAGACCAGACCAGTCTGCCAAATTGGATTATTGAACAGCTTTTGAAACACGACATAGTGGATATCGCTCCTGAAGATGCATACGATTCACTTCGACGTCTTCAAAACTTATACCGTGAAGAAGAGAAACAACCTCACAAGTTACAGACATTTCAGCCATTTCTCTATACAGCACTCGGAAGGAAGGTACTCCGATTACAAAGTGATAGAACCTCAATAGACCCTCGAAAGTACGATGAAATCGAGAAACTACAGCGTATGGTTCCATTTCTAGTTGAAACTCGACTATCCAAGATACTTCGAGTTGCTAAATCAGGTGCTTATCAAGAAAAACGGAAACAGATGGCCTATGAAGAGCGATGGCTTTGTGAAGAACTAATTGAGCTACTTTCTGGATGGCGCCAAAACATCACAGAATAATCGAGAAGTATTAGTGCCCTTAAATACAAAACAAGAAGAACTAGAAGCCGAAAATCGACCTATGGTTGCGATCAAAAAAGAACTGTATCGAGGCTAGTAAAGATGTCCGGTAATGACGAACAGGAAAGATTCGAGGAGTTCCTACGAACATACAAAGATGAACAGGGGACCCTTACTTATTGGTCAAGAATCCAGCAGATGTCAATAAATGACGAAATATCTCTCACGGTTGATTTTCAGGACCTAACCAGCTTCGATAACGTGTTTCTGGCATCAGCAGCAGAAGACCCTCAGAAGTTTTTACAGATAGCTGATAATGCACTAATTTCTGTACTTCGTGTTGAAGACCCAGACTATGTCAATAGTCTGGATGTCAGTTTCATAAAGACACGTTTTGTCAATTACCCCGAGCATGTAGCTTTACGTGCACTTAGGTCTCGACATATCGGAAAGTTGATTCACATCAGTGGTATCATGATGAGGGCCAGTGTGGTAAAACCATTACTTGTTCAAGCCATGTTCCTTTGTAGGATTTGTCAGACTGAAATACCTCAAGCTCAAGAAGAAGGAAGATATACCGAACCAGCACTATGTCCAGTCTGCACGAAGAAAACACCCGTGCGTCTAATCCCTCAAAAATCGCAGTTTAAGGACTGGCAAAAAGTAAGGATACAAGAGTCTCCTGAAGAACTACCACCAGGTCAAATGCCTCGTTCAGTTG
>Ga0209536_100000981_pt1 | contig 47053 bp, 40 predicted proteins | sample DeeMarSeWOR28_12_FD_187461 | JGI IMG/M metagenome (GOLD analysis project Ga0209536, IMG submission 187461) | Marine sediment microbial communities from White Oak River estuary, North Carolina - WOR-2-8_12 (SPAdes) (version 2) | ecosystem: Environmental > Aquatic > Marine > Intertidal zone >...
CCGTTGTGGTGGGCAGCGCATCATCGCCATCACCACCGCTACGCCGACACCGAAAAAGATATCCATTCACCCAGCCGGCACGGATTTATCTGGAGCCACATCGGGTGGTTAACGTCACCCGCCAATTTTCCAACCAAAATGCAATTTGTGAAAGATTGGGCGAAATACCCTGAGCTGCGCTGGATCAACCGCTTTGACATTGTCATTCCGGTTCTATTGGCGACCAGTTTATTTGTGGGTGGATATCTACTCCAGATCTATGCACCCCGCTTGGGAACCAGTGGTCCGCAGCTGCTGATCTGGGGTTTTTTTATTTCTTCGGTGGCGCTTTTTCACGGAACGGTGACCATCAACTCTTTTGATCACATGATCGGCAGCCGGCGCTATGATACCCCGGATACCAGCCGCAACAATGTTGTTTTGGCACTGATTACCTTGGGAGAAGGGTGGCACAACAATCATCATCATTATGCGGTTACCGCGCGCCAGGGATTTTACTGGTGGGAAATCGACATGACCTATTACCTGCTCAAGATGCTTTCATGGCTGGGTATCGTCTGGGACCTGCGGGGGCTGCCGGAGGGCTTGCGAGAACAAAACAGAGTGGTCGCCGAGAGCGCTTAAATCAATTAACAGGACGGATGCATCGCTAAACCATTGAGGAGGAATCCACATGCGTATCGCTGTCATCGGAACCGGCATTGCAGGCATGGTGACTGCTTACCTGCTCAGTGATGACCATGAACTGGTGGTCTATGAGGCAGAGGATTACGTCGGCGGGCACACCAACACGATTGATGTCAGCCTAAACGGCTCATCCTATGCCGTGGACACCGGCTTTATTGTATTTAACGAAAAAACGTATCCGAATTTTGTCAAACTGATGAAACGCCTGGGTGTCGCCTGGAAAGCCTCCAACATGAGTTTCAGTGTGCAATGTAAAAAAACCGGGCTGGAATTTAGTCCCAGTTCTTTAAATTCGCTTTTCATCCAGCGAAAAAATCTGCTGCGTCCATCGTTCTATCGCATGGTATTTGACATTTTTCGATTCCGACGAGAATCCGAAGAACTTCTAAACAGTGACGATTACACGCTGACGCTTGAAAATTTTTTATCTGAAAAGGGATTTTCAAAGCTTTTTGTTGAACATTTCATTATCCCCATGGGCGAAGCGATCTGGTCGGCGGATCCCGTCAAATTTAACGAGTTCCCTGCCCTTTATTTTGCACAGTTTTTTAAAAACCATGGTTTTCTGAATGTGCGAAATCAACCCCAGTGGCAGGTCATCGATGGCGGTTCCAGACAATACGTCAAACCAATCACCCGGGGCTATCGGGATCAAATCCGAATCAATTGCCCGGTGAAAGCCGTTCGGAGACATCCGGATCACGTCGAGGTGCAAGCTGAAAACAGCCCCACAGAACATTTTGATCAGGTGGTGATTGCCACCCACAGCGATCAGGCCCTGGCCATGCTGCAGGATCCGACAGACAGCGAAAAAGAAATCCTGGGGGCCATCCCCTATCAGGACAATCATGCGGTCCTGCATTCAGACGAATCGATTTTACCCCGTAAAAAGGCCGCCTGGGCCAGCTGGAATTACCATATACCGCAAGAGGATTTGGGACGGGTAGCACTGACGTACGATATGAACATCTTGCAGAGCTTGGGCGCTCCGGTCGAATATTGCGTGACGCTGAATTTGCCTGACGCCGCAGATCCCGCTAAAAAAATCAAAGAAATGCATTACCACCATCCGGTATATAATCCTGAAAGTCTCGCTGCCAGAAACCGCCATCAAGAGATCAACGGTGTCAAGCGCACCTATTTCTGTGGCGCCTATTGGGGATATGGTTTTCATGAGGATGGGGTCAAAAGCGCATTGGAAGTGTGCAAGCATTTCGACAAATCCCTCTGACACGGATTCCCAACTTTTTTTATCCGGATCTTGTATCGGCGTCAGCCATTCCCTGAAAAGCTGTAGAAATAATTTTCTTCTTGGTGCTGACGATTTTTTTTGTGCTTATATTGAAAGCAATTACTTGTAATACTTTAGCCGGCAACAAAGGCGACGCATGCATAGCTGCATCTATGAGGGCACTGTTCGACACCGAAGGTTCAGGCCGACACCGAACATGTTTCGGTATCGCCTGTTCTTTATGTATTTGGACCTAAATGAATTGCCCACCTTATTTGACAATCATCCGCTTTGGTCTTTTCAGCGGGTGAATATCGCTTATTTTCGCCGCAAAGATCACTTCGGTGACCCGAAACAGCCGATCGATCAGGCGGTACGCCATCTGGTGGCAGAAAAAACCGGACGTCCGCCCGAGGGGCCGATTCGGTTGCTGACCCATTTTCGATATTTCGGCTATTGCTTCAATCCAGCCAGCTTTTACTATTGCTATGATTCAGCGGATTCAGCGGTGGAGACCATCGTCGTTGAAATACACAACACACCCTGGGGTGAGGTGCATTGTTATGTCCTGAGTCGCGAACACAACGAGCATCCGGTCAAGAACTGGCGGCGGCATCGGTTGAAAAAAGTTTTTCATGTTTCTCCGTTTATCGATATGGATATCGACTATGACTGGCGGTTCCGCGAACCCGACGCCTCCATCCGCGTGCACATGATCGACTTTGAGAACGGGCAAAAGCTGTTTGATGCCAGCCTCGCATTGAAACGGCGCGAAATGAATCCTCGGGCTCTAACCCATGTGCTGATCAAGTACCCGCTAATGACGGCCAAAGTCACCGCCATGATTTACTGGCAGGCATTGCGGTTATTGCTTAAAAAGACCCCTTTATTTGATCATCCCAAAAAACGCAAGCCGATTGGAGGGAGGTATCACCCATGACCACCACGATTTTGCCTTCTGATGCGCCGGCGCTTGAAAACATCCGTAGCCGCCCGACGGACGGCCTGGCCCGTAAATTTCTTTTTGGAATTTTGCGCAAATTAAAGCGCGGTAAAATCACCATCCTGGAGGGGCCGCATCGGCACGTTTTCGGTCAATCAAGCAGCGCGTATCCACTTGAGGCAGTCATTAATGTCTATCATCCCCGATTTTACAGCAAAGCCGTTCTGGGTGGCAGCATCGGTAGTGCGGAGGCCTACATGAACGGTTTGTGGTCGGCAGACGATCTCACCACCGCATTGCGCATCATGACCTTGAATCGCGATAGTTTTGAGCGCCTGGATAAAGGCTGGTCAAAGGTCTCGGCACCGTTTCACAAGATATGGCATTTTCTTCGTAAAAATACCCAAAGCGGTAGTCGCAAAAATATCACCGCCCACTATGACCTGGGCAATGATTTTTATCGGTTGTTTTTAGACGAAACCCTAACCTACTCCTGCGGTATTTTTGATCGTAACGGCAGCAGCATGCGGGATGCTTCGATTGCCAAATATGACCGCATCTGCCAAAAGCTTGAGCTCGGCCCCGATGATGACGTGATTGAAATTGGCTCCGGCTGGGGGGGCTTTGCGATCTATGCCGCCCAAAATTACGGCTGCCGGATCACCACCACCACGATTTCCGACCAACAATTTAAACTGGCCAAACAGCGCATTGCGGATTCCGGCGCGGCCGATCGCATTAATTTGGTTATGGAGGATTATCGGGATCTTAAGGGAAAATATGACAAACTGGTTTCGATCGAGATGATCGAGGCCGTCGGACATCACTATCTGGAGGCGTTTTTTCGATCTTGCAGCCGATTGCTGAAGCCGGACGGCATGATGCTGTTGCAGGCGATTACGATTGCCGACCAGGTGTTCGAGCGCCACAAGCGCTCGGTTGATTTTATCAAACGCTATATTTTTCCGGGCAGCTGTATTCCGTCCATCGCTGCCATGACATCTGCGATTGCCAGGGCCACCGACCTGCGTCTTTTTCATCTGGAAGATATCACACCGCATTATGCTAAAACCCTGGCCTGCTGGCGGGAGCAGTTCTTCAACAATATCGATGATGTCAAAGGGCTGGAATATTCAGCGGCTTTCATTCGCATGTGGGACTATTATTTCAGCTACTGTGAAGCGGGTTTCGCCGAGCGCTATATCGGGGATGTGCAAATGCTGTTCACCAAACCCATGTGCCGGCGTGAGTCACTGATCCCTGCGTTAAGTGCTTCTTAGATGCTGTCGGAAAGGAGCTTACACCGAGTTGGCAGTTCCGGACTCTATTTTAGGCTGACCGTGTTCTTTTTTTTGCATCCGCTGCTGAGCATTTCTTTGGCATAAGCAGAATTTTAAAATAGTATTTGGCGAACAGAAAAGAAGTGCTTATCGTGGTAAATCAAATGATTTAATAAATTTTACAACCATTCTTCAGAATTAAGAACGTACCCAGAACCCCATAAGCCCGGAGGAAGGCAAAGCGATGGAAATTAAAAAGATCTTATGGCCGACGGATTTATCGGAAAACGCCGCAACGGCGCTGCCGCTGGTGACATCCCTATCCCAAAAATATTCGGCTGAGATCCATATTCTATACGTGCTAAAAGACTACCCAGAATTTGGCGCATCTTATGGCTATAGTGATCCCGGCGATTACGAAAAAATGCGTCAATGGGAGCAGGAAACGGCGGAGAAACGGCTGGACGAAATCTGTCAAAATTTTTTAAACGCCTGTCCGCTTTATGTTCGTCACATCAGTGTCGGTGATCCGGTTAAAGAGATCCTCAAACTGATCCAGAATGAGGATATCGACATGGTCATTATGGCCAGCCAGGGCAGCGAGGCCCATTTTGATTTTGGCAGCGTTGCCGACCGTGTGATCAAATGCACGTCAATCCCCACAGTGATTATACCGGTATGATGAAAACTTTATTGCCCAGGCGCCTGTCGCTGTGTGTGTGTATCCTGTTGAGCGCAACCCATGCGACATCCGGGCCTGACGGATTATCGCCCTGTCCGGATTCGCCCAACTGTGTTTCTTCCCAGAGCAATGATACTGCCCATTTTACTGAGCCGCTGCATTATACCGGCAACCTCGCCGAAGCCAGGCAAAAGCTCATCGGTCTCCTGGAGAACTCAAAACGCGTCCGGCTGATAAGCGCTGCAACGGACTACATTCATGCTGAATTTCGTTCGTTAATTTTTAATTTTGTCGATGACGTCGAATTTTATTTCCCTTCAGAAGACCGCATCATTCATGTCAGGTCCGCATCTCGCAAAGGCTATTATGACTTTGGTGCAAACCGCCGAAGGGTGGAGCGCTTACGCGCGGCATTTGAAAATTTGGCAAAATAGTCCTCAGTTTGGAAGAAACGTCATTTATTCGAGGTTAGGATGAACATTTCATTTTATCTAAAGCTATATGCACTTACCGTACCCGTTTTTTTCATTATCGACCTGATCTGGCTGGGAGTTGTGGCCAAGGGATTTTATCAAAAAAACCTGAAATTTATTCTCAGCCCTAACGTCAACTGGACCGCCGCCATCATTTTTTATCTGATGTATATCGCCGGGATTTTGATTTTTGCGGTTGTGCCGGGCGTTGCAAAAGATTCATTGCGACACGCGGCTCTGTGGGGCGCGCTGTTTGGGTTTTTCACATATGCAACCTATGACTTGACGAATTTAGCCCTGCTCAAAGATTGGCCGCTCAACATTGTGATCATCGATATTCTGTGGGGAGTGGTTCTTTGTACGATTGTTGCGACGCTAAGCTTTTACATTGCCAAGTGGCTGGTTTGATTTTTGAAAGTACTATTGGCGATGAACCTGCCCTACAGATTTTGCCTGTGATTTTTGACTGACAAATTCCTCGAAATCTCTGATGCTGCGCAAATAATCCTCACCGCCTATGGAGGCACTATTGTTATGACCGCCGCCTTTGATGTATTTTAGGCGTTTAGGAGACGACGTTTTTTCATACAGGCGACGGCTCATCTCCGAAGGAACCAGGGCGTCTTCTGTACCATGCATAAACAATACCGGTATTTTCAGACGCCCGACTTTATTCAGGGAATCAAACTTTTGATCGACAATCATTCCCATTGGCAAAAGACGATATCTGTATTTTAGACGCGCCATATCGAAGATGGACGTAAATGTGGCCTCTACGATTAGCCCGGCCGCATCCGGGTGGCGAACGGCAAGATCGATGGCAATGGCACCGCCGATGGAATGGCCATAAATAAAAATGCGTCCGGGGTCGATGCCCTTTTGTTTGACCAGATAGTTCCAGGCCACTTCGGCGTCGGTGTACATCTGCCCTTCTGACGGAAATTCGCCGTCACTTAACCCGTATCCGCGGTAAGAAACCAAAAAAACTGAAAAATCCAGGTCATGGAAGCGGCGCGCATGATCAACATTGGCGCCGATGTTGAGCGCACTGCCGTGCAGGTAAAGCAGCGTTTTATCAGATCGGGTTTGTGCCGGAATCCACCAGCCATGGATGCGCTCTATTTGACCATTTGCGGATTCAATTGAAACGTAGACGTCTTCGTAAGGCAACTGGTAAACTGCCGGTGTTTTTTTGATTTCTCGCCGCGGCATGAAAATAAAGTGGCTTTGTCTGGCCCACAGGTACGTGCAGGCCAGCACATAAAAAACAAGAAAGTTAAGGCCGGCGATGACAATGATCTTGGCGGGCTTTCGATATTTCTTCATTTCCATTCCTAATTCGCTCAACTTAAATGGAGTCGTTGAGCGCTGCTTTACGCTGCTTTACCAATTTGAAATTAACACCTCTCATCACTCAGTCAAGTTTTGGGGGTACCTGTTCAAGATGGACCTGGTTCATACAATTTATCCGAACCATCAGCGTTTGGAATCCATTTATTGACAATTTAATAAGAATGCTTAGAATTTAAACAAAAATTAGACAAAAATAAGAATTAATTAGTTTTGTCTAAGTTTTTTTTGGAACCAGGCAAGCTAAGATTTTTGAATTCACTGTGCGATATATTGTCTTATGCGGCAAACCGAAAGGTGGGCAGAAAAAAAGGGGAACATTATGCTGAATCAGAGAAAAACGATGCGAAAAGATAAAGCAAATCGGGTGACCCAAAAAGAAGCCGGAACCGGAAAACAAAATTTGGGGAAAGCCGCACCGGGTTTTTCGACCCATTCGCCGCGTCGGGTGAATGGAAAGGCGATGATTCCCAATACGCTTCAACGTTATCTATCAAGCATCAGCCAATACAAGCTACTGAGCAGGGATGAAGAAAAAAACCTCTTTGAGAGACTGCATGAACAGGGCGACAACCAGGCGGCCCACGCATTGGTGACGTCGAACCTCAGGCTGGTGGTAAAAATTGCACTGGATTACCGACGACTGTGGATGCAGAATCTGTTGGATCTCATTCAGGAAGGCAACATTGGCCTGATGAAAGCGGTTGAGAAATTCAATCCGGACAAAAAAGTTAAATTTTCGTATTACGCTTCATTTTGGATTAAAGCCTACATAATCAAACACTTGATGGACAACTGGCGCCTGGTAAAAATTGGCACCACCCAGGCCCAACGAAAGCTATTTTTCCGGCTTAAGAAAGAAAAGCAAAAATTACAGGATGAGGGCTTTGAACCAAAAGCGGCGCTTCTATCAGAGAGATTGGGCGTATCCCAAAAGGAAGTTGTTGAAATGGACCAGCGGATTAGTAGCTGGGATGTTTCACTGGATGCCCCTTTGACACACGATACGGATACAGCCCGAATAGAAATTTTAGAGTCTTCCTCCGAATCACTTGAGGACAAAATTTCAAAAAAGGAGTTTGAAACCATTCTTCATCAACACATTGCTGAATTCAGAAAAGAAATGAACCAACGAGAGCTTGATATTTTTAACCAGCGTATTTTTGCGGAAAGCCCTAAAACACTGGCGGAAATCGGCAAGCGATATGGGATTTCAAGAGAACGGGTCAGGCAAATACAAAAAAACATCATTGTTAAAATGAAAGAATCTTTTAAGAACGCGTTACCTGATTATAACGCATACAGCGAAGGCGGTTTAGCCGAATAAGTACGACGAGCAGCCATAAAGGTGGTGATACCATGCGGTGGTCATTAAAAGCGACTAGAATTGCGGGAATCGATGTATACATTCATTTTACTTTTTTTCTATTGTTGGCCTGGGTAGCCTTTATCCATTGGAAACAGACCGGATCGATTGGCGCCGCCCTTGTCGGTGTATTGTTCATTTTATCCATATTTGCCTGCGTGGTTTTTCACGAGCTGGGCCATGCTTTAGCGGCGAAAAAATATGCAATTAGAACGCGCGATATCATCCTTTTGCCGATCGGCGGCGTTGCTCGCCTGGAAAAAATGCCTGACAAGCCTGTTCAGGAATTGTGGGTCGCTTTGGCCGGCCCGGCTGTAAATGTCGGCATTGCCGCTGCCCTTGCAGTTTACCTTTATGTCTCAAATAGCCCTTCCCCGGTTGATCAGTCAACGATGACAACCGCACCATTTTTAGAGCGAATTTTGGGTGTTAATATTTTTCTGGTCCTGTTTAACATGATACCCGCATTTCCGATGGATGGTGGGCGGGTCCTGCGCGCTCTGCTTGCCATGCGCCTGGCGTACACCAGGGCTACCCGGATTTCGGCCAATCTGGGTCAGGGTATCGCACTGCTTTTCGGAATCTTTGGACTGTTTTACAACCCATTGCTTCTGTTTATTGCCTTTTTTGTATGGATTGGTGCTGCTCAGGAGGCCAGAATGACCCAGATGAAGTCCGCCATTAGATAAAAGCGCGCAAAAGGCATGGCTTAACGGTAATCCGCAGCGGACGATAAGTAGGTGCGCTAACAATAGATATTATGAGTGCATATTAATATTTGTATTCACACTGAGTTGCAGCCCAAAATTGATTGGGCGTATAGAAAGAACGAATCTGATGGAAGTTTTAATGATCGGTGCGGTTAAGACAAAAATAATGGGTCTGGTAGAATCAATGCTCAAAGAGGGTATGCGCCCGAGAAAAATATCTCTGTGCATTGCTGTGGGGGTTGTCTTGGGTGTATTTCCCGTTTTGGGCACGACCACTTTGCTATGCACCGCTGCCGCCTTGACTATGCGGTTGAATCTGCCGGTCATTCAGGTCATTAATTATATGGTTTACCCTTTGCAAATCGTTCTGCTGATGCCCTTTTATGTTACCGGCAGCTGGTTATTCAAACAACAAGATTCGCCTTTTCTCGATACAGATTTGATCGGTTTCCTGCAAAATGATTTTTGGGGCAGCCTGGCCAACCTCTGGGATTTAACACTTTATGCGATTCTCACATGGTTGGTCATCAGCCCATTGATTATCCTGCTGTTGTACAGCGCTTCAAGGCCGGTGATTCGCGCTTTGATTTCCTATCGCGGTCAGCGTTCCGCTTAAACCGTTTTTGCGCCGTTTCATAATTTCTCTTTTTTGGGAAACCAGGGGAAAAATGACGGGGTGCGCTTCATATACTCGCTGTACCCTGGCCGGGTGTTGACAATGGTTTTTTCCGTCAGTGGAATGCCGGTCATCTTCAGTAAAACAGCGGAAATAACCAACGGGCTCACCACAGTCCACCAGCTGTTTGGCGTGGACAATACAATCAGAAAAATTCCCCACCAGATTAAACATTCACCGAAATAATTGGGATGTCGGGAGTAGGCCCATAGCCCGCGGTCCATCACTTTGCCCGCGTTGGTCGGATCGGCCTTAAATCGCGCCAGCTGCCAATCGCTGACAGATTCAAAAACAAATCCGATCATCCAAATGACGAATCCCAGAAAATCGAGCCCGGTCAAATGGGCCGGTGTGGCGGATACCTGACCGTACTGGATAGCCAGTGCGATCACCCATAAAAACAGGGCCTGGAGCAAAAAAACCTTAAACAGACTGATGATCCAGAATCGGTCGCCACTGGCCTTTCTCCAACCACCATAGCGGGGATCTTCGCCCTTTCCCCAGTTGCGCAAAGACAGATGCGCGCTCAGCCGCAGCCCCCACGCGGTTGTGAGCAAAACGATTAGAATTTTGCGCCCGGTGAATCCCTCAGCCAGGCTGAAGGTCAACCAGGCAATCAGGACGAATCCCAGTCCCCAGAGACTGTCGACAAAAGTGACGTTTTTATAAATCAGGCTGATCAGCCAACCACAAATCATCAGGCTGATTACGGCGGCCAGATTCCAGCCGAAAATGGGTATTAAATTTTCCATTCGAATTGCTCCAAACGCGCCACCCGTCTTTATGAGATCATTTGATGCGGCTTTAACGGGTCTGCCACCGAATTGCCGGCCTGCCGCTCGGCAATCGCATTGCGAATTTGCTCATGAACGCGGCTGCTGATCGGGTATGCCAAAACAATAATAAAGGCGATAATATTGCAAGCCGACGGCACCAGCGCATACAGCGTTCTCAGGGTCAGCTGCACCTGTTCGGTTTGTACAACGTTCGGTTCATAACCGGCGTAACCGAGGATGGACAGTCCCGCTCCCACACCAATGGCAGCAGCAAATTTTTTGGCAATGGACCACAGGCCGATGTACTGCCCCTCGCGTCTTTGACCGGTGAGCAACTCATCGTAATCTATCACATCCGCCTGGATGGCGGATGGCAACGCCAGGGTGGCGCCAAAGCCGATGCCGGATAGAAAAACCAGGATTCCGTAAATATGTGCATCACCGGGACCCAGAAAAAAGACACCGATAAACGCGCCGGTATTGATGACCATGGATGTCAGCCAAGCCGCCTTCTTGCCGATGCGGCGTGAAATCAAAATCCAGCCGGGCAAAAAAATGATTCCGGTTACAAAATAAAGCAGCAGGAAAGTATCGGCCAGAGGCGACTGCAAGACATACTCGACATAATATAAAATTAGGGTTGCCGGCAAATTGCTGCCAATTGCCGCAATCGTATAGGAGATGACTAAAATAATAAATGGTCGATTGCGAGCCACATAGCGAAACCCCATCCAGAGGCCGGTCGGATTCAGAACTTTGCCGGATGGTTTTTCTTTGATAGAAATAACGCACCACCAGCAGGAGCCGATCAACAAAGGTGCATACAGTATCGCAATCCAGAAAAATTTGGCGCGCTCGCCATCAGCGTCTGAAGTCAGATCAAAGGCCCATTCGACAATTGCCGGTGAGCTGACCGCCATCAGAGTGCCGGCGATGAGGGCTCCGTCGCGCATGCCAAAAAGGGAGGTGCGTTCATGATAGTCGAAGGTGATTTCAGGCCCCAGGGATTCAAAGGGAACCACCACCACGGTCCAAAACAGAAACAGCGCATAGATACAGATGCCAAACCACCAGGTTTCAAAATCAGCAGATGCCTGCGGGGGATTAAACAGCAAATACATGCTCAAAGCGACAAAAAGCGATCCAATGGCAATATACGGGCGGCGTCTGCCAAATTTTGTCCGGGTCCGATCCGAGAGATGACCAATGGCAGGGTCGGTCAGCGCATCAAATATTCGCACGCTAAATAGAAGGGTTCCCAATACAGCGATATTGATACCCACCACATCGGTATAAAATTTGGGGATATAGACGTAAACCGGTATCCCCACGACCGCCAGGGCAAAAGCCGGCGCTGAATAGGCCAATTTTTTAGACAAAGCGACAGGGTCTGGATGCTGCGTTTTCACGATAAGTCCAGGAGGTCTTTTTTTAGAGATTCGCTAATGGGTTTGGGCCCCAGCCAGATGGAAAACAGAGCGGCCGCAAAATCAGCGCCCTCGACAACACCCTTGGATTCACCGTTTAAAGCCAGCTCCGTGCCTTTACCGGGTATGTATGTCAACGCATACCGGTCGCCCGGCTCAACATCCTGGTACAGTGAGTTGTGGTATTCAATGCGGGATCGCAGTCGCTCATAGGTCTGTGCATCCACATTTTCAGATATTTTTTTGTGGGTGACAGGACCGAAATCATCGCCGGCGATGGATCTGAAATATTCAACTTCCAATCGCTTGGGCACATCTGAAAGCGCCATTTTAGAAGTGCAATCCGCCGGGAGGTAGAGGACGCCGGCATACAATTTTGCAAAAGCCATCACACGCAAAACGCCGCCGCCTCTTATTTTCAGCACCTTGTCTGCTGTCGCATACTGATCATCAAAAATGATCCCACCAATTTCTGCTGCCTCGCTCTGGGACAAGATGAAAGTAATAGCGATCAGCGCAACACTGGTTCTAAGGCATCGATATCGTTTTAAGGTCCTCATGTGGTCCTCCATATCGGACATAGTCTATGTCCCTGGCAATCAATCGGTTATTAAAAGGTTAATTAATCCTATTTTACCTGCTGCGGCACTTTTTGCAACTTGCTGAGGTCGTAACCCTGAGCTTTAATAAGCGCTAAAATTCGATTGTAATCATCGTCCGGAATATACGGTTTTCTGGCCATGATCCAGACATAATCCCTTTTGGTGCGGCCGATGACGGTTTGGGTATAATCTTCAGTAAGATAGATGATGCGGTACTCTGCTTTAATCGGCCAAAAAAACTGCATCCCCCAAACGGCATTTGATTCCTTATCCTGAACAAATCCCCGGGGTTTATAAGTCTTAAGCGGGCCATCAAAACCGCCTTTGTTGAAGGTAAATGTGGTTTCAATGGTTCCATCTTCAGCAAGACGATAAGATTCAATCGCGTTATAGGCTTCCTTCTCAATATCGTGGGGAATATTGGCGATAACATACCAATCTCCCATAAAGCGCTCAAGATTTACGGAATCAACCGTGTCGATCGGAGGCCCGGTCGCACAGGCCGAGATCGAAACGAGCAGCATCAACAAAGAAATTTTTTTAACCATTCTCATTGGCATTGACGTATGACGTGTTATTGATTTCATCATGGGTGATCTCCTGCATTTTTAGACGCTCAATTGCCTGTGAGCATCTGTTCATTTTCAAGCTGCGTTTTACAGCCGATACAATATCGAGCCATCGGCCTGGCTTTTAAACGCTTGATGGGAATCTTTTCGTTGCAGCGGTCACAAATACCGTATTCACCAGCTTCAATATCCTGCAGCGCTTGCTCGATTTTTCTGATTACAGTATTGTTTCTGCTGCAAAGATGGTGGGAAAAATTTCGCTCGGTAGATTGCACAGCTTGATCGAGCGGGTCCGGCAGCTGCGCATCAATAGCTTCCAGACCGGAAAGGTTACAATCTGAGCCGGACAGCAATTCTTCACGCTGAGCGGACAGAAGGCGTTTAAAATGTGTGCGGTTTTTCTTATTCATTTAGATCTGTTTCCATCATCCATTGGCTTCATCATAGGGCTTCGTATCCACATAGGGATCACGTATCTTATTTTAGACATTATTTGATGACGCTTCGAAAGTTAATCCATTTGGATACTTCTATGCAGCGAGCGCTCGGCTGGTTTCAGGCGCTCTCGGATCGTCATTTAATACGGTTCGCTTTGAAACGGCATCCGCCAGTGCTTTGAGCTCCTCGCCCTCGATGACCTCGCTTTCCAACGGTTTCTCCGCAGCATGATCCAAAATGTCACGCTTGGAATTTAATATGCCGAGAACCCTTTCATATTGCTCATCAATGATTTGGCGGATCTCTTTGTCAATTAAATGGGCCGTTATTTGGCTGTAATCACCGCCGCTGTCCGGGTTCGCGTTGAGAAATGGATTTCGTTTATTTTGCGCAGAATAAACCTGCCCCAGTTGTCGGCTCATGCCGTATTCCTTGACCATGCTGCGCGCAATATCCGTCGCCCTCGAAAGATCATTGTGAGCGCCCGTGGAAATGTCATCAAATACGATATCTTCCGCTGCCCGTGTTCATCTGGTATATTCGTGTCTAATTTCATGGTTTTTCCTTTATTTTTATGGGCTTAAAATTAATGCTGCCGTGCGAAAGGGAAAATCTCAAAAATTTGATAGACATAAGTTAAACAAATTATTGACATTGTCAAAGAAAAACCTTATGGTTTCGCTATGAAAGCTAAAAATTTATATCCGATTCGGTACGTTGCGCTGCAAACCGGCCTTTCGACCCATTTAATCCGCGTATGGGAAAAGCGCCACCAGGCTGTTGTGCCTCATCGAACGGATACCAACCGCCGCGTGTTCAGCAGGGAGGAGATCAAGCGCCTGCAGATGCTGAAAAAAGCGGTGAGGGCCGGCCACAGCATATCTCAGATTGCAAGCTTAACCACTGAGGAACTGAGACAGCTCGTTGGCTTCGATGCAACCAATGGCGCCAAGGATTCTTCCGCTTCTGAACAGGTTTCAATGGAAGCGGATTATTTTTTCAAGACGTCTTTGGCCACCGTTCTTGATTTTGATGCCGCGGGCTTGGAATCTGTTCTGGATCGAGCAGCGGTACACTTAACCAAGCTGGAGTTGATCGACGCTGTCATTGTTCCGTTATGCAAAAAAATCGGAGTGTTATGGAAGCAAGGGGAATTAAAAATCATCAATGAGCATATGGCAACTACTGTCATTCAATCATTTTTATGGAACCTGCTGCGCTCAGCTCAAGTTTCACAGACATCGCCGAAGATTGTCATTGCGACCCCTGCGGGGCAGCAGCATGAGCTTGGTGCACTTTCTGTTGCATTAATTGCGTGTGAATCCGACTGGCGGCCTCTGTATTTCGGTCCTAGTTTGCCTGCGGAAGAAATCGCTGCGGCCGCAGCATATGCGGGTGCACGAGCAGTGGCACTGAGTATCACTTATCTCAGAGACGACCATCAATTAATTCTGGAGGTGAAACAGTTACGGCGCTATTTGACCGGTGACATCACCATTATGCTCGGTGGCCAGGGTGTTTCGCCCTTAGGTGATCTTCTCGGGGCGCTTGAAATAAAAATTTTAAAGGATATCGATAGCTTCAGGACAGCGCTCGACACCTTGGCCGCAGTCCGGCACCACTAACTTATCCATATGGAATGGGAGGTTTTTCAGATAAGAATATGGAAAGGGCGTGCAAAACCAAAATAATTGTTTGTCCTCGGGGGAGAGGCCGGAGCCCCTCCTCCGCAAACCTCTGCTACCCTCCCACTTCGCCAGGTGCCAGGTCGCGCCAGGCACGGTCAACACTGCTACCGATGGTACCGAAAAGGTCATCGAGATCGTTTTTCATCGGCGACCAATCAGACGGGCACTCTGTTTCGAGCTTCTGCACGCGCATCTGCGCATTGACAACCTCCTGCTCCAGTTGCCCGATAAGCGGAAGGACTTTTTCTTTCTGCTCTGTTCCATAACTGTCAGCAACTTTCTTCATTGCCTCGAGCTTCTCTTTCCATGCCGTCACTTCAGCCAGCATTGCCTTGCAATAGTCTTGTACTTGCATGTCCACTCCTTTCTATTCCTGTTTGTTTGTATTTCGCTGAACGTTTGGCTTTCAACATCTCGTACGACATTTGGCTCAGCCGAAAGCGCATGTTTCAACAGATTCAAAGTTTCGTCTAAACGGTTCAACCAGAACTTTACGTTACGATAAACGATAAGAATGCGTTTCGTTTAGTCAAGTCAGACAAAAAAAATGAGAACTTGCCGGCTCATTCCGGAGAACGACCCCTCTTCGCTCTATCGAGCTTCGCCGCGGCAGACACGTCATAGCAAAAAGCCATTTATGGTGTCTGGGGAAAAATGGGGATCGGTTAAATGACCAATTTTATGGTACTTAAACTGCCAAAAGTTCATTATACATTTTTATATTATACGTTTCGGTGGATAGAAAACCCTGCATCATTAAAAAACAATACAGGGTTTTGGATTCGCTATTGACGCATGGGTTTTATTTGCCATTCGGTCTTGGATATAGGCCGGCGGCCTCGACGATCTCGGGCACCTTTTCTTCCCATTCGATCGCCATGATGTGGAATCCGGCAACACCTTCACATTCTTTCAGGCGCTCGATGGATTCGATGCACATCTTGATGCCTTCCTCGGCCTGTTTGCCTTTTTCGACCCCTTGCAGTCGTTCGATAACTTCATCGGGCACGTCCATGCCCGGCACTCTTTTTTGCATGTACTTGGCCATGCCGACACTTTTCATGGGGGTCAGCCCGGCCAGAATAAAACATTTTTCATGCAGGCCGCGCTCACGCACCCCTTTCATCCACTCTTCGAATTTATCCAGGTTGTAAATGCACTGGGTCTGGATGAATTCGACCCCGGCGGCAACCTTTTTGGCCAGACGCGGCACCCGGATCTCAAAGGGATCGGCAAACGGGTTGGCGGCCGCTCCCACAAACATCTGGGGTCTGCCTTCGAGGTCGTCGCCGCCCAAAAACTTGCCCTCGTCACGCATGTGCCGCACGGCCTGAATCAACTGGATGGAGTCGATATCATGAACATTCTGGCCCTGAGCGCAATCACCGAAGCTTTGATGGTCGCCGGACAGACACAAAATGTTGTTGATGTCAAAAGATGCCGCACCCAGAATATCGCTTTGTAATGCGATACGATTGCGGTCGCGGGTAACCATCTGCAGCACCGGCTCCAGGCCCATCAATTTCAGGCGAATGCAGGCGGCCAGACTGCATAACCGCGTCATGGACGTCTGATTGTCGGTGATGTTGATGGCATCCACATGATCTTTGATCAACTCGCCTTTTTTAATAATGTGCTCGGGATTGCTGCCGCGGGGTGGCCCGCACTCGGACGTAACGGCCAGGTGCCCTTCCCTGAGAATCTTTTCCAGTTTGCTCGGTGTCTTTGTTGTCATTGCTGCACGTCCTCCCTTACGACTTTTCTGGGTCCCCCGGCCCTGTCCGTCGACCAGTCTTTCAAGGGGCACAACTTTTCGTATTCGTCGAGCCGGTCCAAAGCCTGGAGACGATCGATGATCAATTGCCAGGCACAGTCGACTTCAGCGTTAATCTCACAGCGGCCCGTGGTGGACCCGCCGCAGGGGCCATTGAAGAGTCGCTTGGCACAGCGTGCCACCGGGCAAATGCCCCCGGTGGTCGCCAGGATACACTGACCGCAGCCCTGGCAGCGTTCGGTCCATAGCCCACGCTTTTCGGTAGCCCCCATAAAGCAGGTGTTTACCCCCGGATACACCGGCGTGCTGTGGTATTGTTCAGACATAAACTGAACGCCCACACCACAGGCCAGCGAGACCACGGCATCGTACTGATCGATGGAATCTCGAATTTCATCCAGATACTCACGGTCGCATTGGCGCTCGAGCGTTACTTCGTCGATTTTGACTTCGTTTCCCTCTTTTTTGGCATGCATGCGCAGCGCCGAAGCCAGAACGCCCACCTCTTTTTTACCCCCGGCCTCGCAGACGGTGACACATTCGTTGCAACCCAGGACCAGGATGTTTTTGTGACCCTTGAGGTATCCGATGATTTCGTCTATTGGTTTTCTATCTGCAACAATCATTGAATGAAACCTCTCTAAAATGGTTATGGAATGCTGGAACGATGGAATATTGGAATACTGGGTATCAGAATGATCAAAACATCAGTTTAAAAATAGATATTTTCCGCTCTAAAACCCATTATTCCAAAATTCCAAAATTCCATTATTCCAGTGAAGTAGAATAGTTGAACAGTTAAAGATTTTCGTATGTGTATACGTTAAGATTTAGCGAACGATGGGCCCTATGCCGCCTTGTTTTTCGACATCCGAATCGGGTTGGGGCCTAATTCTTTGATCTTTTCAGTCATTTCGGTTGCATATTGCGCAAAGCGCGGCCCTTCACTGGAAGACAGATTGTACATCTGGGCCCGTTCACCGCCAACGCCAACCGTCTCCAATATCTTCTGGGCCTGCTCTACCCGCCGGCGTGCCATCAGGTTGCCGGAGTTGAAATGACATTCCCCCTCCAGGCACCCGATGACGGCCACACCGTCAGCCCCTTTTTCAAACGCCCGCATGATATGAATCACATCCACTTTTCCGGTGCATGGAACCCTCACGATCTTGACGTTTGTCGGATATTGCAATCGCATCGAACCTGCCAGGTCCGCCGCCGTGTACCCTCAGAAATTGCAGCAAAATGCAATAATAACCGGTTCAAAGTTCTCGCTCATTTATTCCTCCAGATTCAAATAAGCTACGTGACATTTTCGTTTTGGCGAATTTATTGATTTCGAAACTCGAATATCGAAACTCTGAACAAATTCGAATATCAAATGCCCCAAATTCAGAAGTTTTGAACATTTGAATTTAAAATTTAGAATTTGTTTCGAACTTCGGATTTCGTGCTTCGAATTTTTACCTCTTTCACTGCTCGCTTTCTAAAGAACTCCTTCCAAAAGTGCATCCACCTTGCAGATAATTTGATCGTCCTCGTACCAGTTGAGCTGAATGGCTTTGGCCGGGCACTCGGCCGTACAGATTCCGCAACCATGACAGAGGGCTTCATCGATTTCACTGACGCCGTCTTCATTAATCTTGGGCACATTGTACGGACAGGATCGCACACAGATCAAACAGGAGGCGCATTTGTCGGCTTCAACCTGAGCGGTGACCGCCGAAAGGGTCAGCTGCGACTGGGACAAAAATGTCACCGCCCGCGAAGCGGCTGCATAAGCCTGGGCAATGCTTTCGGAAATCAGTTTGGGGCTGTGCGCGGTGCCGCAGACAAAAATCCCTTCGGTGGCCATATCGACCGGCCGCAATTTCACGTGAGCCTCCATGAAATAGCCTTCCGGCGTGCGGGCCAGTTTCACAATGGATGACAGCTCCTCGGTATCTTCAGCTTCCATACCGGCACTGAGCACCAGCAGATCGGTACTGACGTTCAGCTTTCGATTCAGCACGTGGTCGGTAAAGGTCACTTCAACACCGTCTTTTCCGGACTCGGCTACCGGCGGGTCCTCGGGATCAAACCGGAAAAAGAAAACCCCCTGGCGCCGGGCCTCGGTGTAATAGTCTTCCAGTAGGCCGTACGTGCGAATATCGCGGTACAGCACAAAAATTTGGGCATCCGGATATTCCTCCTTGATATGCAATGCGTTTTTAACAGCCGTCTGACAGCAGACCCGGGAGCAATTGGGATTCTCATCGTTACGCGATCCGATACACTGGATCATGACCACCTGCTTGGGCTCTTCGAGTTCGCCTTTTTTCATGCGATCGGCCAGCTCGAGTTGCGTCATCACGCGCGGGTCATCCCCGTACAGATATTCCTGGGGGCGATATTCGTGGGCGCCGGTGGCCATAATAACCACGCCATGCGTAATTTTGCGCTGGACCATATCCGGACCCACCAGAATCTCGGTGGTAAAGTTGCCTTTAAAGCCGCCAAAACCAACGACCAGCGCATTGGTCATCACCTGGATCTTTTCATGGGTGGTGACCCGGGAAACCAGTTCGCCGATGTATTCACCGATATTGGCGCCTTCAATGGTCGCGGTCAGCTGTTTGGCCAATCCACCCAGCTCGGCCTCTTTTTCAATTAAAAACACCTCGTAGCCTTGGTCGGCCAGGCCCAGGGCGGCATTCATGCCGGCCACCCCGCCGCCGATGACCAGGCCTTTTGGAACCACCGGGATTTTCTTTTCCTGCAGCGGGTGCAGCGTTTCCGCACGCGCCACCGACATGCGCACCAGGTCTTTGGCTTTTCCGGAAGCCGTATCCGCGGTTTCGGAGTGCACCCAGGAATCCTGGTTACGAATATTGGCCATCTCAAACAGGTATTTGTTTAGTCCGCAGGACTCCATGGTGTCCTGGAAAATGGGCTCATGGGTCTTGGGGCTGCAGGCCGCCACCACCACGCGGTTAAGCCTGTGTTCTTTGATGATCTCTTTCATCTCATCCTGGGAATCCTGGGAGCAGGTAAACAGATTCTCCTGGGCGTAAACGACGTTGGGCAGCGTTTTGGCATATTCGGTCACACCCTTGACATCGACCACACTGGAGATGTTCACCCCGCAGTTGCAGACAAAAACCCCCACCCGGGCTTCCTGATCGCTCACATCAATTTCTTGCGGAATTTCCACACTGCGGGTCAGGGTATTGCGGGCTGTGCCCAGGCTCGCGCCGGCCGTACAGGCCGCTGCGCTGGCCTCGGTAACGGAGCTGGGAATGTCCTTGGGTTCCTGAAACACCCCGCAGGCGTAAACACCGGGCCGCGTGGTTTCGACCGGTGCAAATGGGTGTGAAACGGCAAATCGAGAATCGTTGAGTTCAATGCCGAGGCGCTCGGCCAGCTGAACAGTCGACTCGGGTACCTGCAGGCCGACCGACAGCACCACCATATCAAATTCTTCGACCTGTAACTCGCCGGCATCATCCATGTATCGAATGCTTAAATTTCCGGTATCCGCGATTTCATCGATCGAATGAATCCGCGATTTGATGAAGCGGATGCCGGCATCTTTGGCACGGTTATAGTATTTCTCGTAATCTTTGCCGAAGGTGCGGATATCCATGTTGAAAACCACACAATCCAGATCTTCATCGGCATGTTCTTTGGCAATCATCGAGTCTTTGATGGCGTACATACAGCAAACCGACGAGCAATAACTGTTGCCGCATTGGTTCGTATCTCTTGAGCCGACGCATTGCAGCCAGGCGATCTTTTTAGGATCTTTACCGTCCGAAGGCCGTTGCAGATGTCCCATGGTCGGGCCCGAGGCGGACAGGATGCGTTCAAATTCCAGGCTGGTCAACACGTTGGGGCTGGTTTTGTAATGATAGACATTTTCAAGGTGGGCGGGGTCATAGGGCTCGCTGCCGGTCGTGAGAATAACAGAACCGACTTCAATTTCCTTATCCTGGACCTGCTGACGGTGATCAATTGCATTGGCCAGGCAGGCATCCACACACTGATAACACTCGCAGCAGTAGCCGCAGTTCAGGCAGCGGGCCGCTTCTGCCCGGCCTTCGGCTTCGGCATAACCCAGCTCCACTTCATTAAAATTGCCTTTGCGCTGATCCACGGCAAGTTCAGGCATCCTGGCACGTTCCACGATGGGTTCGTCTTCCGGAATGGGCCGGTAAACCGGGTTTTCGTTTACCACCGGCTCACGGCCTTCTGTCATATCGCGTTTTTCAATATAGCGCAAAATCGACTCGGCCGCCTCTTTGCCGGCACCGATGGCGCCGATCACCACCCAGGGACCGGTCTGCAGGTCACCGCCGGCAAACACCCCTTCTTGTTCGGTGGCATAGGTGACGGGGTCGACTTCGGTCGTTCCCCATCGCGTATAGGTGAGCCCGGTAATATCCTCCAGCGCGGAGAGATCCGGACGCTGCCCGATAGCCGGAATCAGTTGATCGATTTCGATTGCATACTCGCTGCCGGGCACCGGTATGGGCCGTTTGCGTCCCGATGAGTCGGGTTCGCTCAGTTCCATGCGAATACAGCGCAATCCGACCACCTTGCCATCTTGCACTAAAATTTCCTGGGGTGCCGACAGATAGGTGATCTGAACCCCCTCGTCCTCGGCAGCCTGAATTTCCTCTTCCCAGGCCGGCATTTCATCCCGGGTGCGCCGGTAAATGATATTGACCTCGGCGGCTCCCAGGCGCACGGCCGAGCGGGCCACATCGATGGCCACGTTGCCCCCGCCGATAATCGCCATTTTCTTGCCGGTAGCGGCTTTGCCGGTCAAATTCACTTCTTTGAGAAAATCAACGCCCTGCCGCACGCCGTTGGATTTTTCGCCGGGAATGCCCAGTTCGATACCCTTATGAGCGCCGATTGCCAGATAGACGGCTTTGTAACCGTCACCCAGCAGGCCGTCGATGCTCACGTCACTGCCCAGCGCCGTATTGGTCTTGAGTTCCACACCCAGGTTGGTGATAACTTCGATTTCCTGGTCCAAAATCTCGCGGGGTAGACGGTGGGCAGGAATACCGACCCGCAACATGCCGCCCGGTTCGGGCAGGGATTCAAAAATGGTGGACAATACGCCTTTTTTGGCCAGGTGGTAGGCGCAGGATAGCCCGGCCGGACCGGAGCCGATAATAGCGACCTTCTCCTTTTTCGGCGGAGCACATTTAATTTCTATCTGGCGAGGATCAAACTTATCGGCTGCCAAGCGTTTTAAATCCCGGATCGCCACCGGCTGTTCCACATCGCAGCGGCGGCAGGCATCTTCACACCCGTGCGGACAGATGCGCCCCAGCACACCGGGAAGCGGCAGGTCTTCCATGATGATCTCAAGGGCTTCCTTATATTTGCCCTCCTTGACCATCTGCACGTAACCCTGCACATTCAAGCCGCCCGGACACGCCAAACGGCACGGCGCTTTGTCTGCCTTTTGAATGGCATAGGCGCCGGGTATGGCCTGGGCGTACTGCTTGAACGTCGCCTTTTTGGTTGCCAGGCCTTCGTCATATTCACTCGGCAGATCTACCGGACAAACGGTGGTGCATTCACCACAGCTGGTGCATTTGGCAAGGTCAATATAGCGTGGGTTTTCACGAATGCGCGCTTTAAAGTTCCCCGGTTCGCCTTCGAGTTCTAAAAGTTCAGTGTTGGTTAAAAGCTCAATGTTTAAATGCCGGCCGACCTCGACCAGTTTCGGTGAAATAATTCACATTGCGCAGTCGTTGGTTGGAAAGGTCTTATCGAGCTGAGACATCAGCCCGCCAATGGCAGATGACTTTTCGACCAGATAAACCAGGTAGCCGGAATTCGCCAGATCCAGCGACGCTTGCATCCCGGCGATTCCGCCCCCGACAACCATTACAGATCCATGGACTTTGTCCGTCATGCCGTCTTACTCCTTTGGGTAATCATCATTTGAATTTGAAACGTGAACAGACAGAGATAATCAACGTTCGCAATCAATTAATCCGCTAATCCAGAACAAAAATCTAACTATTACATGTCGTATTGAGGCGGGTCGAAAAGGTGCTAATTAAAAAATCCATATTATTCAATAGGTTAGATCCTATCAGATTGGTTTTATCGATGCTTATGGATACGCGCTTCGGCCCCTTTCGAGCATTATCGCCCTTCACGCCGATGCTGGCGCGAAGGAGCGAACTTACTTATTTTTATTCATTTTGTCAACCGATATTTACATAAACCTGGCCCTGTTTATTCGGGGATGGCGATACGGGTTTGCGGCTTTGCAGTCAAAAATGCGCTTGAAACAGAATCGGGTGCGTGATAGGTTTTTATGCTTGCGCATACAGGTATCTTCATGGCCTTCATCGGGCGCATATGCGCCGGATGCATTGATAGGAATTGTTCATAATGCCACAACAGCAGCCTTCAATAATTAACATCGGTCTGGTCGGCGGCGGAGACTTTTGCAAGGAGATCCTTGAAAAAACGACCGCCGTTTATGAAGAGGCGGAGATGGTGGCCCCTATTTTGGCAGTCGCCGACCCGGACCCTGAAAGCCCCGGCCGCAAACTTGCCAGCCAGCTCGGCCTATTGACATTTGACGACTACAAGCAGCTTTACGACCGCCGTTTCAGCATTCACCTGATTATCATTCTGACCCCTGAACCGGAAATTTTCGAAAACATTTTACACACCCGCCCTTCCCGCATCCGGATCCTGGCATACCAGGTGTTTCGCATGTTCTGGAAAGCCATTGCCCAGGAAGAACAAAAACTGCGGGAACGAACCAAAGAAATGGAGACCATCCTAAACGGTATCGATGATTTTATTCTGGTGATTACCCCGGACATGGAAATCCTGGAGGCCAACGAGTCGTTTCTGAACAAAATGGGATATGCCCCCGAAGATGTCATCGGAAAAAAATGCCACCACGTCTATTATAAAATCGATTTTCCATGTGAAAATGGCATCGTCGATTGCCCCCTGCGGAATGTCGTCCGCAACAAACGACCGGTTCGTCAAATCCAGACACGGGTCTTGCCCGATGGCCAGAAACAGTATTTTGAAGTCAACATCTACCCCATCTGGGAAACGGACGGCAAGGTTTCAAAATTCATCCACATCAGCCGGGATATTACCCAACACAAGAAGGAAGAAGAAGAAATTACCCGCCGTCTGGAACAGATGGTCGAGGAGCGGACCCGGGAATTAAAGGAAACCCACAAAAAATTGCTCCACCAGGACAAGATGGCTTCACTGGGCAAGCTTTCCGCTTCGGTAGTCCATGAAATCAACAACCCCATCGCCGGCATCCTGAACCTGATTATGCTCATGAAGCGCATGGTTGAAGAAGATTCCATCGGCAGCCGTGAAATCGATCAATTCAACCAATACCTGACGCTGATGGAGACCGAAACGCGGCGCACGAGCCGGATTGTATCCAATCTTTTGGCCTTCTCACGCCAATCGAAAATAGAGCTCAAACGAATCAGCCTGAATCGGCTGATTGAACAGATCCTTTTTTTAAATTCGAATCTGCTGAAAATTGCAGGCGTTAAAGTCAGTACGGATCTTGATCCGAATCTGCCTGACTTGGTCGGTTCCGAAGATCAACTCCAGCAAGTGTTCATGAATCTGGTTTCAAATGCCGCTGAGGCCATGGAAACCCGGGGCGGGGGTGTGCTCAATATTGTAACCAAATATGGATTGCGCGACGATAAGTTGGAGGTCGATTTTAAAGACAGCGGGATCGGCATACCGGAGGAAAATATATCAAAGCTTTTTGAACCCTTTTTTACCACCAAAAAAAAAGGTAAAGGTGTGGGGCTGGGTCTTTCGGTAGCTTACGGTATTATCCAGGAACACGGCGGTTCCATCTACGTAAAATCCACGGTAGGGAAAGGCACAACGTTTCGCCTCAAGTTTCCTTTAAAACGGGCTTCAGATAAACTCGATCCGCATGGAGGTCGCAGTGAGCAAAATTAAGATTCTGATTGTGGATGATGAATTGATCATGCGCGAATCCCTGGCCGGCTGGCTGGAACGCGACGGCCATGCCGTGCAGACCGCCGCCAGCGGCGAAGAAGCTTTAGAAAAAGTCAAAGAAACCCAGTTTGACATTTTTCTGGTGGATATCAAAATGGAGGGCATGAGCGGTCTGGACGTATTGCGCAGGGTCAGAGAAAGCGATCCCGACGCCGATGTGGTCATGATCACCGCCTACGGCTCCATTCCATCGGCCATCGAAGCCATGAAAGACGGCGCCTATGACTATATGCTCAAGCCGTTTGATCCCAATGAACTGGGCGTTCTGATCGAAAAAATCATTCAGCACCAGGAGCAGGCCCGTGAAAATATCTATCTAAAGGAACAATACAAGGAACGCACCCGGTTCGAGAGCATGATCGGTCAGTCCATACCCATGCAAAAAATATTTAACCTCATTTGCGACGTGGCCCCCATGGATTCAACCGTGCTGATCACCGGAGAAACCGGCACCGGAAAAGGCCTGGCAGCCAAAGCCATTCATACGAATAGTTCCCGCCGCAACGGCCCCTTTGTCACGGTCAATTGTGGTGCCATTCCGGAGCATCTGATGGAAACGGAATTGTTCGGCCATCAGAAAGGCGCATTTACCGATGCCAAAGAAACCAAAAAAGGCCGCCTGGAAATGGCTCACGGCGGCACCCTGTTCTTGGACGAAATCGGTGAAATCAGCATGCGGATGCAAATTGATCTGTTGCGGGTGCTGGAGGATCGCGTATTTTATCGCGTGGGCGGAACGCAACCCATCGAGGCCGATTTCAGAGTCATCGCTGCTACCAATCGAAATCTGGAAAAAGCCATCAAAGCCGGTATATTTCGTGAAGATTTATTTTACCGCTTAAACGTCATTTCTTTTGAAATGCCGTCCTTGATTCAGCGCAAGGAAGACATTCCGCTTTTGGCTGAACATTTTTTATACCGTTTTGCTCAGGAGACCAACAAACTAACGGATAAAATCAGCCGGGAGGCCATGGATGAAATGATGCTATACGACTGGCCGGGAAATATTCGGGAATTGGAGAACGCCATCGAACGCGCCGTCGTCGTGGGCAAGCAACGCGAAATTCTGCCCGAAGATTTACCGATTTTCTGTCATGAACCCACTCCGCAAAAAAAAGCGTATTCCCTCAAAGAAGTGGAAAGGGCCCACATCCAGCAAGTGCTCGTTGAAAATCAATGGAACATTGCCAGAAGCGCCAAAATGTTGGGAATCGATCGCTCCACCCTCTACAGCAAAATCAAACGATACCATATTAACAAGGTCGCTTGAGGTCCAAATCCGCACATAACATCATCATCTCACCTATCGGAGACGTGACGCCCGATTTGCTGGGTCCGATTAGCGAAGAGATAAAACGCATTTACGGATATCCGACCGAAGTCCTGGCCCTGCTGGATGACCTTGAATTTGCCTTTCAGCCGAGTCGCAATCAATATCATTCCACCCCTATTTTAGAACAATTGGCCGATAAGGCCCCGGCAGACGCTATCAAAGTGCTGGCCCTGGTTGAGGTGGATCTGTTCATCCCGATTTTAACCCATGTTTACGGTGAAGCGCAGCTGGGCGGCAAGGCCTGCATCGTGTCGACCTTTCGGCTCAATGAAGGCCACAGCTACCTGAACACGCAAGAACCGTTTCTGAGTCGCATTGTCAAGGAAGCCATCCATGAATTGGGCCATACCTTTCAGCTGCGCCATTGTCGGGAACATACCTGCCTGATGCACTACTGCCGCAATGAGAGCGATGTGGACCGCAAATCAGATCAACTGTGCCGCTATTGCAAGGTTCTGCTCGACGATGAGATCAAGCGGATGCAGCCGTCATAAAAAATAGGCTTCCATCGTCAGAATATTTTAAGATTGCAGTATTTTAACTATTGCAAAATCATATACAGTTGATATAAATATTGCCATGGAGCACGGAGGATAACCTGCAGCAATCCGGACTTTTGCATAGAAGCAATCTTTCTGACAATACAGATACTGTTGTCCATCCTTAAGCATCTACCTGAAACGCGATGGGGGCGCAACCCAAGACATAAAACCTTTTTTGCCATTATTCCTGAACGGTAAATACTTCAGCAGGCAATTTCATCTGGGTTATCATCACCACTTTATTTTGACGAATACCATCAAGAATGGAGTTAGCTCTTTTCGGGAGAAGTCATAATGAAATGCCCGGAATGTCAGTTTGAAAACCCAGTCGGCGCCAAATTCTGCAACCAATGCGGCCATGCCATGGCTCCCTCCCTATCCGGGATATCCCGTCCCGTTCTTTCTTTTGGCGAAAAATTAGAAAAGATTCAACGCTATCTTCCCACCGGCCTCACTGAAAAAATCCTCAGCCAAAAAGACAAAATCGAGGGTGAACTCAGGCAGGTTACCGTCATGTTTTGCGACATGGAAGAATTCGGTTTAATGGTCCAGCGTCTCGGCTCCGAGCAGTCTTACCGCATCATGGACAAGGTCTATGAAATTCTAATCCACAAAGTCCATGAGTTTGATGGCACGGTCAACGAAATGACGGGAGACGGCGTTATGGCCCTTTTCGGCGCGCCCATCGCCCTGGAAGATGCACCGCAGCGGGCCCTCTGGTCGGCGCTTTCCATTCATAAAGAAATTGCCAGGTTCAACAAAGAAAACCAACGGATCGGCCCCATCAAAATGCGGATTGGAATTCACACCGGACCGGTGGTCGTCGGTACGCTGGGCAATGACCTGAGGGTAGAATTTAAAGCAGTGGGCGATACAGTCAATTTAGCTTCCCGTATGGAAGAGTTGGCAGAAGCCGGAACTACCAATGTAACCGACGACACCTTCAAACTGACCGATGGGCTCTTTCGCTTTGTCTATCTGGGGAAAAAGTCGGTTAAGGGCAAGAAAAAAGCGCTGCCCGTTTATAAACTTTTATCTTCAAAAGTGGATGTGTACCGACCCCGTCTGGGCTCCGAGCGCATGATTTACTCGGAACTGGTCGGCAGGGACCGCGATCTTGACCGGCTGGAGCTTCAGGTACTGAAAGCCATAAACGGTGAAGGATCGATTGTTAACATTATTGGAGAGGCGGGCATTGGTAAATCGAGACTTCTGGCGGAACTCAAGAAACGTGACGTCATAAACCGGGTTGCGCTTTTCGAAGGACGAGCGATCTCGATGGGCACCAATTTAAGCTTTCACCCGGTTATTGACCTTTTAAAGCAATGGGCAAGTATAAGCGAAAATGATGGCGAAGCCATGGCCTATGGCAAGCTGGAAGCTGCAGTCAAAAATTTGCACCCGGATAAAGTCATTGATATTTTTCCATTTGTGGCGACCCTGATGGGCATGAAGCTTTCGGGCAGATATGCGAAAAGAATTGAGGGGATAGAGGGTGAGGCCCTGGAGAAACTGATCCTGAAAAATGTCCGAGAGCTCATTGTCAAAGCGACGGAACTGGCGCCGCTGGTGATTGTGATGGAAGACATGCACTGGGCCGATCTGAGTTCCATTGACCTGGCGGAATCCTTGTTTCGACTGGCAGAAACCCAAAGGATTCTTTTTGTCAACTTATTACGCCCGGGTTATAGCCAAACGGGTGATCGCATCCTTGAAACCGTAAATGAAAAACTCCCCGTGTATTCGATTGAAATCGTATTAGAACCCCTGAATGAAAAAATGAGTGAAACCCTCATCACCAATGTGTTAAACATCAACGTGCTGCAACACGACATCACCAGACAAATTGTAGAGCGCGCCGGCGGCAATCCTTTTTTCATTGAGGAGGTTGCCAGATCCTTGATTGATGAGAAGGCGGTCGTCCTCAAGGACGGTGCCTTTCAGGTGACGGAAAAAATCGACAGCATTGCTATTCCGAACACCATCAATGATGTATTGATGGCCAGATTTGACCGGCTTGATGAAGAGACCCGAAATCTGGTCAAGATCGCCTCGGTCATCGGGAGAAATTTCTTTTACCGGATTCTGGCAGAGGTGGCCGGTACGATCAAAGATTTGGATAGCCAATTATCTTATCTGAAGGAGATCCAACTTCTCCGGGAACGAGAAAGAATTGGCGAAACCGAGTATCTTTTCAAGCATGCCCTTGCTCAAGAGGCGGCATATGGATCGATTCTACCCCTGAAACGCAAAAAACTGCATCTCAAAGTTGCACAGGCAATCGAGAAGGTGTTCAACGAAAACCTTCATGAATTTTTCGGCATGCTTGCCTATCATTACAGCATGGGAGAAAATCTCGAAATGACCGAGGAGTATCTGATAAAAGCCGGCGAAGAAGCCTTGAGATCTTCGGCTTCAAATGAAGCCCTCCATTACTATCAGGCGGCACTCAATCTTTATCTTAAAAAGACCGGCAATGCGGCTGATCCTGAAAAAATAGCAATGTTGGAAAAAAATATAGCACTGGCATTGTATAACAGAGGCCAGTATGTTGAAGGCGTAAAATATTTTGACAAAGCTCTCAGCTTCTATTGGGGCAAATTGCCAAAGCTTCCGATTGCCACCTTCTTTAAGATTTTGTCCGCATTTTTACACTTGCTGATATCGCTATATATCCCATCGCTGAAGTTTAGAAAAACACCAACCAAAAGAGATGCTGAAATTATTGATCTCTATTGGAAAAAAACAAAAGCGGTATCCATAATAGATCCGAAGAGATTCTTTTTTGAATATTTATATGTTCTTAAACGGGTTATTGAGTTTAATTTAAAAGAATTCGAACTGGGTTTGGAGATATTTACGGGGGCCAGCGTTTTATTTTCCTTCAGCGGCATATCATTCAGATTGAGTCGCAAGATACTCGATGCCACCAAAGGACGCATTTTTAAAGATAACCCCAAAATATTCACCATCTATGAATTATCGGATACGGTTCACAACTACCTGGACGGCAACTGGGTAACCGCTAGCAATTATGATGATGATTTAGTCAATAAAAGCCTGAACGTAGGTGAATTGTTTGGTGCCTCTCAATATTTGTACTGGCATGGCTTTATGTCTATTTACAGGGGATCCTTTGAAATTACAGATTCAATCGTGAATAAATTAGATGAAATTTATGAAATATACGGGCACGATCTCTCAAAATCGTTTAAATATGAATTGAAAACCAATTCGCTGCTGGAACGCCGCAAACTCCAGGAGGCACTGACCGAAGTTGAAACCGGGCTTGATTTTGCGGAGAAAGCAGGTCTGGACTATTTTTTGCTGGAGATATATTCATGCCAGGCCTGGATCCATATTTTGATGGGAAATATAAGCCGGGCAAAAAAATCTTTAAATCATGCCGATAAAATCAGACGCGAAGTTGAGGCGCCCGTTCCTTTCCAGCTGTCCAATTTTTACCGAAGCCAAGCAGAATACGATCTTTATCAATTGAAGGAATCGATGACCAACGGCCAAAAATCAGATTCTGTTCGATACCGCAAACAGGCTGCCAGATCAGGTAAAAAGCTTCGCAAAGTGGCCCATACGGTAGCACAGCATTGTGTCGAATCTTACAAATTAGCAGGGGTGTATTGGTGGTTGCTCGACAAGCATGAAAAAGCACTGGATCGGTGGAATCAAGCAATTGAGGAAGGCAAGCGGCTTGGCGCGCGGCTCGAGATTTCAAGAGCCTACTTTGAAATTGGGAAAACCCTGCTCGAAACTGGAAATAGGTATAAATTGCATGACGGATCAGGCGCTGAAGAATGCCTTCAAAAAGCCAGAAAATTATTTGAAGAATTGGATCTGCAATGGGATCTGGACGAATTGAACCGATTGGGCAAAGCCTGAATGGGCGCTATTTCAGAATTAATAAGACCGGATTAAATTATTAGACATTGTCGCTATTTAACACAGACAGGGCCGCTGTAGATTGGATAAAAAAATCTCATTCTTACGATCATCCTGTTCAGAAATCCATTTCGGCGCTGTCAAGATTTCAGGGGAAGAAAAAAGATTTTGCCATGAATGGAACAACGAGATTATTTCACTTTGCCAATCGCTGCCCAAATCAACTCAAACGGATGCATTGCTTTTTTTAATGAGATATTCAAAAGCTTCATTTGAAGAGCTTAATTTTTTCAGAATGTATTATGTGCCGGCCTGGTCAATTATTTACTGGTTGATTAAATTTTGCTCGGATCCCAGCAAACTGAAACATCAGGATATCGAAAACGCAAAAGCAGCGCATTTCATGGCGATGTTCCTGCATGCTCTGGATGATCATCTCAATGACCAGCAAATACCCGTTACGCATCTGACGTTGCTGTTGAGAAGCCAGTCATGGGTGGTTCTGAACAGGGCTGCTCGAAGCCTGGCCGATGGATTGAATGGCGGTGAAGAAATTATTCAGAATTTTATTGACGATTATTATTCCAGTATTCGAAGTGAAAGAGATCCGAATTCCCTCGATGGTTTCTGTGAGCGTTTCAGAAAGCAAATGGCGACCTGGTTGATCGTCCCCGTTATCCTGGCAAAAAAAATCACCCGGGATGAAGAATTTTCCAGGGCGGTTCAAAGCGCCTATGGCTCCTTCGGCATTGCCTGGAGATTACTCGACGATATCCAGGATATGGAGGTCGATATGAACAACGGCGCTCACTCTTCGGTTTTTGTCTGTCTCTCGGAAGACATCCAGAAATTGTGGTCTGCGCATCCTGACACGAAAGCAGAGGATAACCGGCGTTTCTTTGAAGCTGTTATGAATCACATTCTGAGCAACGATATAATTGATACCCTCAAAGAAAGAATCTGCAGCGAATTGAAGTCAGCCGCCTCAATTGCAAGCGCTTACCACTTAAACGGTCTGGCAGACGAATTCGATTGTCTGTTAAGACCCTTAGCGTAATGGATAACCGGACCAATGAATATGGCAGCTGGTGCTAAATCCACCAACGGATGGAACAGTGGGAAAACCATCAGTATTGAAGTGACCACTCACTGCAATAGCGACTGTCCGCACTGCTTTGCCCGTGCAGGGATGCAGGGCTACTCGAGCCTATCCATTGATCTTGTCAAAGAGATCATCACCGAGGGGTATGCGGTCGGATTTCGCCATCTGCACATCACCGGCGGCGAGCCGCTGCTGTGGGAAGGGCTTTTTGAGGCACTGGATTACACCTTCGGTATCGGTTATCAATCGGTCTTTATCAACACAAACGCGACGCTTTTAACAGCAAAGATCGCCAAAAAAATCGCTGCCTATAAGGACTGCTCGATTTCGGTGAGCCTGGATGGCGATCAGCCGCTTCACAACCGTTTGCGGGGAGAAGGTTCCTACAGAAAAACGGTTTCGGGCATTGAAACGGTGCTTGATGCCGGCATAGAGCTGGTTATTTTTACCCTTGCTCGAAAAAGCCTCATGGCAGCCCTGCCCCATTTCGCAGACGATTTATACCGACAATTCCCCGATATTGCGTGTCTGATTCTCATTCAGCTTTTCAGTCTGACAGACGATGCCTTTGCCTTATCAGAAGAGTTTCTGGAACCGCATGACTTTTTAAAATTGGTACAAACCGTTTCGCTTTTAAACCTGCATGGTCATTCGATCATCGTTAAAAATAATCCACTGACCAACGTGGTCTCAAAATTGTTTGAAATGCCCTGGATACCGCAAACACCGCCCCTCTATCGTTCGGGGAATATATTTGTCATGGCAAACCGAAATATCAGTATCTCACATTCCTGCAGGAAGGGTCTTGCCAAATACAAGCCCGGAATCATTCGACAGGTTTTGGCATCCAAAGCGTATCAGGCGGCGGTCGCACCGGATCAAAAAATATGTCCGACATGCCAATATGAAAATGTGTGCAGGGAAAATGGCATGGTTCGGCCGTCAGAATATTACCGCGATCCGTATCCTGATGTGCCTTACTGCCAAAGGGTATTGCAAAATGTCGCGCCAGAGACGACCATAAAGGAACTTTTAACGACCGGTGCAATGATGAATCTTTAATAGCCCCTGCCGACAGGGGACCTTCAATCAGGAAACGTCATTTCAGGGGCAGTCGCAACACTCAACTCGCCTGATTTCAGGAAAAATCGCATGTGCGTACTTCCTGATATGGGGTAAAAGGGAAAAAAGGAGGTCAACATGAAATTTATCGACTTTATTTTGGATGCGCAAAAGGACCCCGGCTTAATAGCCGAATTTATGGTAATTGACGAGGAGGCTGAGCTTAAAGATTTTTTAAAGAATCGCGGCTACACGGATATCCAGGACGATGAGATTGCAAAGATATTAAAGGCCAAGAAAGTCCAATATCGGATGTCGGCGGTCGGCACAAGAGCATATTAAACGACCATCAAGCAGGCAGACTTTGCTGGGTACTTTCGGATTCCGGTTGCCGGCAGGCCAGGTTCTTGAGTCCCGCCATCGGGTTGATGAGGCACTGTCGTTTTGCTGTTCCCTCACAACACTTAAGCGGATACTGAAATGGAGGACACCGTCGCCGGCGGTGTCCATGTGATCCCTTTTTCCATTGGCAGCATCGCGACACTTCGGATGATGTCAAACAGAACTGCCGTATTCTAAACCCTTCTCAAACAGCAGGCGCACCTGTGGAGCCACAACATTCGAATGACACTACAGGCATATCAGATTGGGCGATAATGATTGTCGGCGCAGGTCCGGCCGGAATATCCACCTGGCTGCATTTGCAAAAATACGCTCCGCATCTCGCCGGCCGCACCCTGTTAATTGAAAAGGCTGTATTTCCCCGTGAAAAATTGTGTGCCGGCGGGGTGGGCGGTTGGAGTGCCCACACGTTGGCGCACCTGCAGATTGAACTCGATATTCCTTCGTTGTTTGTATCGGATCTGGCGGTCAGATTCGGAACGCAAATCGAACACCTCCACGAACCCAATTGCTTCCGGGTTGTGCAGCGCAAGGATTTTGACCATGCGCTGGTAACCACCGCAGTTAATCGCGGCCTGGCGATACATGAAGACGAAACACTGACCGGCATTATCCGTGAACGAAATCGACTCATTTTAAAAACCAGCAGGCGAAATTACCGCGTACAAGCCATTATTGGAGCGGATGGCGCCTTCAGTGCGGTACGCCGCTTGATGATGCCATACCAAAAACCACGGTTGGCGCCGACCATTCAGACATTAACCCCTGTTGACTCTCAATATGACACGGAATTTGATGAAAAAAAGATCGTTTTAAATTTTACACCGATTACTGAAGGTCTTCAGGGCTATGTGTGGCGGGTTCCTTGCCTCAAAGAGGGTGTCCCTTCAATCGTAAACGGTGTTGTTGATTTCCGGATCTCCCCTGATCAGCCGCGGGCAGATATGAAAGGAATTTTCGTCCGGGAACTCAAATCAAGAAATATCCGGTCAACGCCGGAAGCCTGGTCCAGTCACCCGATTCATTGGCTTTCAAAGGATGACATCATATCACAGCCGAATGTGATTCTGGTGGGAGATGCTGCCGGAATTGAACCGGTATTGGGAGGCGGGATCCACATGGCCCTATCATACGGTCAGGTGGCCGCAGGAGCGGTTATAGCTGCATTTCGCAAAAATGATTTTTCATTCCATGATTTTAAAAAAAGAATCCAGTCCCATATCGTCGGAGAAACCATACACCAATGTACCCGGCTGGCAGGGGAAGTGTACCGTGGCAAGATGAATCCTGTAGAAGCCGTGCGTGAGCTGTTCACCACCAGAGATGCCCCCCTGGACCCCCTGTCTTTTATATTTCCGAAAATTTCGTCTAATCCCTGAAGGTGCCAACCCGGCTCGCCATTCCAGCCAATCCAACTGATTCGCTTGCTTCACCGCAGATCCGCGAATATGAAAAGTTTACATGCGCTTGGCAGCTTCGACAGCCGCCCCGGCATTAACACGGCCATGGCCGTACCGGTCGTTATGCCCGGTTTGAACATCGTAAACTTCATTATCGTCAATTTTATCGGCAGTGTCGGCCATGATTTGTTTGACCGCGTCGCGATCCAGCGACGGATTGGCCGACAGCATCAATGCGGCAACACCGGCAGCCAGCGGCGTTGAAGCCGAGGTCCCGAAGAAGGCGTTGGTGTGCAGACCATCCGCGCCGCCGGCATCATCATTCCCCGGATTGCGGCCGCGGTTGGGCATCGACAGATCGGTGGTGAATATATTGGCCTGGCCGCCGCCGGATGGGGCCACAACCCATAATTCCGGACCCCATTTGGAATAATAGGCACGCTGTCGCTTGTCCGTGGAAGCACCAACAGCGATGGCATGGTCGTATGCCGCCGGATAGGCCACGCCGTTTGTGGCAAACCCGAGAAAGTCGTTTCCCGATGCGCAGAAAACAGGCGTTCCTCTGCCGCCACGCCCATTTTGGCTGACTTGCTCGATGACCGTCTCGATGAGCGTACTCTCCGCATTTTCCCAAGAACATGAAATAATATCGGCATGCAGCGCCGCATAGCGGATGGCTTCGGCCACGAGTTCATCTGATACCAGGTTGTCGGCATTTAATATTCTAACCGGTAGAATGCTGCATTGGGGTGCAACTCCAAAAGCACCGTTGCCGGCAGCCGCTATTAAACCGGCACACGGGGTACCGTGGCTATCGTTGCCCTCATTTCCGTCGTAGGGCTCCTGAAATAATTTGGGTCGTGGATTAAAATGCTCCGCATCTTCTTGATCAAGCGTGCAATAGTCTCTCCCGCACCGATCACGCGGCTCATTGGGGTCGGGACGATGCATGATGTTCGCGCTCAGATTCGGGTGATCGATATCGACTCCGTCGTCCAGGACGGCAACCGTGCAGCCTGCGCCCTGTGTTTCTCCCCATGCCTCCCGGGCATTGACATCTTCCCCGGGCACCTGTCCGGCAATAAGACCCCGGTTGTACAGGTGCCACTGTTCGGGGGGAATGGGAAATTCGATTTGACAGCGACGGTATTTTGAAACAAAATTCGGCGTGGCGAAAATGACTTCATCCATCTCAGCACAATCATTGGCAATGTGAATAATATTTTCGCCTGCTTGCTTGCGATCGGCTACATAGGTCACCAATTGATTCGAAATGAATTTGCTTTCGCTGCGTATCTCCAAGCGATGCTTGTCCAGGATCTGTTTCCGCCGCCTTTCGTTAACCGAAGGGTCAAATCGAATCACGACCTCTTTGTAGACCATCCGCGCCAGGCCAGTCAGGCTGTCCTCAAAAACAGCCGGCGCGATGAAGTCACGGACACTGCGATCATCCTGAATCCTATCGGTGTAAATCGGCATTTTGAAGTAGTACGCAGCAGCGTGGTTGACAAGCGCCGACAGGGCCGATGCTGAATCGCCCTCCCCGACTTGCAGCAGCGGTTTGTTCTTGTGAGATTTCACTTTTGTTTTTAGCGGCTTTAAAAGAACCTTTCGTTGACAGTCTGCTCTGTAAATATGCATGGCTGACCTCCCCCCGGGGTCAAAGGTTGGAATCATTCGAAATGTTTTTAAGCCTTTTTAAATTTCGAGATTTTGATGGCCGACACCGCCCGTACGTGTTTGGTGTCTCGCTGGATCGACTCAAGGATGTCGGGCAGATATTTATTGAATGCGCTGTCCATTTTCTCAAAAGTGGCCTCGTCGGGCATATATTTATTGCGGGCCTTAACGCGCAACCCCCAGCGACGGGCGTAGGCGTCAAGTTCATCGTCCGTTGGCGTTTCTATGAATTGCACCCATACCAGACCGGTCGGATAACTGATATTGCCCCGATCATCGATAAAGGCCGGTATTAAATCAAATTCAGGCCCCAGCTGGTCCCGGATTTGCCGCCAGGTCTCTTTGGGGTCATCTGATGGAAAATCCACATAAAGCAGACCAAGATCGAAATATTTTCCTAAAGACTCGAACGTACCCAGTTTGCTCAATATCTCTTTGCTATCAACAATAGCGGACCCATTGAGACTGCGCACGACGAAAAGCGATGGATAAACGCTTTGCCTGCTTTTCATAACCTGGTTGCCCCTGAAGTGCCGAGTACCAATCACGACAAAGTGAAGCAGTCGCCCTCTACCACCCGGGCCGGATCAATCAGAACGACATGCTGAAGTATGGAAGAATATCTCCATCTTATCTTCTTCTGTTTATACTGTCAAACGTCAACATAGCAAGACCGATGAAGCAAAACTTTGCTATACGATTGCTTCAATCATCGGTGATCCGAAAAAAATAGGGGCTACAGGATAAACGGCAGCCCCTATTTTCTTCCGGCGGATGGTGGTAAATTGCACAAAGTATTTATCGCCTGCCAGAATAGGAGAAATGGGTGAAATTTAAAAGATTCAGGTGCGCAAAAATAGCCGCGTTAATTTTTGCCAGCCGAGTTGAGGCAGATTGCCGAATATATCATCCCCCAGGTAACCGCCGTCGGCCGCCAGCGGGCCGGCGGTTTCCTCAATTACTTCATATAGACGTTCGACCTCTTCGTCAATATATTCCCCGGCCTCTTCACCGATCATCAAGTTCTTGAGGTCCTGACGCAGGTTGGCACAGTGCAGCCGCAAAATCCAGCCTTCGCTGTACGGGCCTTCACTGCCCCGGCTGCCGCGTTCGCGCAACTCCGGATTAATATCGGTTACCACCCCGCTGACCGGGGAAAGCAGCGTGGCGTTGTTTCCCTCCCGCCGCAAGGATATGTCTTGCCGGCCCTGTTCCAGCTGTTTGCCCATCAGAGGGGCCTGAATTTGATCCAGCGGCCCCAGCAGGCGCAGGGCAAAATCGTCCAGGCCGACGCGAACCGTCGAACCTTCCTCTATTTTAACCCAGGTGTGCCCCGGATGCAGATAAAATCCTTGCGGAATTTTAAAGCCCTTGATGTCCAGGACATCAACGGGCTGAACCACGGCGTGAACGGCAAACTGATCACTGAAATATTGATCGAATTCGCAATCCGCGCAATGATAGTCATGGGTGCAGGCGCGAAAATCAATGTGACCGATCATATGATGCAGGCATGGCTGTTTCCAGGCGGGCAGCTCACGCAATTTGTCCTTCCAGAAAACAATTCGGCCGCGCTTGCCCCCGGGAATCCTGCCTTTTTCTTTGAGTTGCTGGTTTTCCGTGGCAATACGCCGCATGGCGCGATCATAAGCACAGACCGCACACTGGTAATCAATCCGGCAAGACTTTTGGGGAACCACACCCGCCTGCATCCAGATACAGGGGGGGGGGGTCACGGACTGTTTATCTTCTATTTGAGAGGGAACCATCATTTTTCTCCCAGCAAATGACAAGCAGTTATGGGTTAATCGTCATTTGTTATAAAAAGCGAAACTTTTGACTGTCCATCAATTACCAATATCGAATAACAGATAACGAATACCTATGTTCGAAGGAACTTCTGGGTTAAATTCTTCCAGCCCAGATCCGGCAGATTTCCGTAAATGTCATCCGCCAGATAACCGCCGTCGGCCGCCAGGGGCCCGGCAACTTCCTCGATCATCGCTTCCAGCTGGTTGACTTCGGTGCTGATCCAGCTCAGGCTGTCCTGATCCACCATCAATTGTTTCATGGTGCCTTTAATATCCGGCGTGCGGACCATAAAGAGCCACCCGTCACCGTAAGGTTCATGATTGGCCAGCTTCGGATAGTCCCTGACTTTCGAATTGACTTCCATAATGACGCCATCAACCGGCGAAAGTACGTCGGCCAGGTTATCTTTGCGCTTTAGCCCCCAGCCCGCTTTGTTCTGGTCCAGTTCTTTGCCGATCAAGGGCAGGTCGAGCGCATCGGCTTCTCCCAGCACTTTCAGCGCAAAGTCATCCAATCCCACCCGGATATAACCGCCGCTTTCGATTCTGGCCCAGGCATGTCCGTTATGGAAATAGTATCCCATGGGAACATCAAAACCTTTAACCTGCTGCATTTCACCAGGAAACGCTTTGGCTTTGGTGGTCCAGACATCTTCAAAATACTGGTCAAAGTCACATTTGCCGCATTCGTAATCATAGGCGCACATTCGTTTTTCAATCCGCCCGGTCAGGCTGTGGCGGCAGACCCGATCCAGATCCGGCCGTCTCTTCATCGCTTCCTGCCAGCTGATCTGTTTGCCCTTGGCGACTTTCTGATCCATGGCATGGTCATATTTACAGCTGGTGCAATCATAATAATTGTCACAGCTTTTGAATTTTACGACACCCGCCTGCATCCAAAGACAGGGAGTCGTAGATTTGGCTTTCTTGTCCGGTTTAACCAGCCACACCTGGCCGCCGAGAACGGATTCGATCCCCTGCTGGGCTGTTCCGTCACTCGCTTTTCCTTTTTGGTAAGTCGATCCAAATCCCACCTGACTCCTCTGTGTGCTTTTCTTCTTTTCAGCCATTTCTCTCGCTCCTTTGCTATAATTTAATTCATTTTTAACACTCTATAGAGCAATCCATGTGCCAAAGGGGCAGATCCCCCTGTGTTTTCCTTTAACAAGTTTAAATTATTATATATTTTTTTTACGGGTATACGGTTACGAGAAAATCCGATTCCATATAATGTGGAAATATCCTACAGGCTGAAAATCGGACCGATTGATTTTTGGACGAATTTGATAAAATATATATTATTTTCATAAAGTTAAAGGCATGTTGCATTTTACCCCATTGAATTTGGACATTCCAACAGTTGCTATCTTTTTTATTTCCTGATATGTGCCTGTTTTTTTAGGGTTGATAAAATTGCAGTCCGGTTTTAAGTTTTTAACGATGATTTAAAAATCTGGAAAGGAGAGAAAAAATGAATTTTGAGGACATAGAGGCGATAATTGATTTTGCGATTGAAAAGGAACGCGAAGCGGCAGCGTTCTATGAAAGTATAAGCAAAGATGAGGAAGACTTTTCAGGCTCCAAGAAAATGTTTGCAGAATTTGCGGTTGAAGAGCAGAAACATGAAAAAATACTGCAGAATTTTAAAACCGGAGGAATATCCAAAAGTCTGGAAGAATATCAGCTAAAATGGATCACCGATATAAAGCGCAGCGATTATATGGTTGATTTGAGCTATGAGAAAGGCATGCCCTATAATGAAATTCTGTTGCTGGCCATGAAGCGCGAAGAGAAAGCGCTCAAACTGTATAACGACTTCCTCGAAAAAGCCGATACGGATGAGAGCAAAAAGCTGTTTAAAGTGCTCTGTCAGGAAGAAGCCAAACACAAATTGGCGCTGGAAACCATCTATGATGACTATATGGCGAAGATGGGTGATTAGAAAATAATGACAGTCAGTTAAAACAATAAAATACCCGCTTGGTCAACGTTTTGGTCAACACTTGCGACAGATTTTGCAATTTGATCACCCGGCCAGCGGGTATATTTGTTTATGGCTTTCGTTAAAGTTTTCTCGCTCGGAACAATACAATGCGGGTCCATCCCCTGAAGTGCTATGGCCGAGAATCAAATCCCTACAAACGCCGCTAACCCGGCCTTTTGCATATTCGTTTTAACCGTCCTTCTAAAATCATACATAATAATGCTGTTGGGTGCCTTTCTGCCATAGGGCACACCGGCATTTTTTTTCGATATAAAAACAGTATCACAATTAATCATAAACACAGCGGGATACCGATTCGTTGGAGACACCAGAGTTTTTATAGCTATAAAGAAGACTGTTTTATCAAGAGCAATCTGTAATTTTGAAATTACAGCAAAAGACTAAATAAATAATCACCTTGTTTTGCCGGTAGAACTGCTCTTATTCCAAAGATGGCAGAGTCTCCAATTCCTGTTCGCATCTTTGTTGCCAGACAGGGATATTCCAGCTTTGGAAGCGGCTACTGAGGTCAGTGAACATTTCGCGGGAACGCCCTACTTGGCCCTGACGGGCAAGCAAACGGGCCAGGTAATAATGGGTTTGTGCTGCCGGTACAACCGCGCCGAGGTCTTCGTCAACCTGAATCGAATTTTTGAAGCACTCTTCTGCCTTTATATAGTCGGGGGAGGCTTCCGTCATGAGCAGCAGCCCCTGCAAAAAGTCGAAGCGCGGTTTCCACCAGTTAGGGGACAACTCGACCAGCTGTCGACCTTCCTCATAGTGCTGCTTTGCCGATTCTAAATCGCCCGATTCCATCTCGGCCCGCGCCATGTCGTAAAGGAGATTGATTACATGTCCTGTTCGGATTGATTTTCCTTCGATGGCCTTCAAGGCTTTTTGACTTGATGATATTACCGCTCCAAAATCTTCTATCGCCAACATGACATTGGCTTTGGCTACACTGAAAACGAGAATCATAAAGGGAGAATCCGATTTTTCAGCCAACTCCACCAACTGATCCATCTTGGCAACCGCCTCAAAATTGTCCTCACCGATTAAAGAGATAAAAAGACCTTGCCATGAGCAATAAGCCATCTTGGTGGTGAGATTGCTGACCTGCTCCAGTTCTAACGCATATCCCCTCTCAAAAAGTTCCTTGCCTTCTGCAACCTGGCCCATGATACCTAAATTATAACCCAATTGGCCGCATAATATTGTGTAGGGAAGTGCGTTCCACCCCATAACATATTCGGTCTTCTCGTCCAGTTTTTCGTATGCTGTTATCGCTTTTGAAAAACGTTGTTCTGATTTCCGCCACATACCCTGTCCGATATAACATGCTCCCAAAACGAGATTGGCAATCGCTAATTCGCGCTCTTCGCTCGTCCCCTCAAGATACTGGATGGCTTGTAGCGAATAGTGTTCGGTCTCTTTAAAATTTCCCTGATAAACATAAGCGGTGCCTATTCCAAGATATGTTATACCGAGACGTACACGGTCATCCAGCAATTTTGCCGTAGTTTCAGCTTGTAGACCCACCTCCCCCGCTTTTTCGAACTGCCCCAATCCGATATAACTCCAGCAGATCTCCTGTTGAATATCCACTAGGCTTTCCTGCCGGATCTTGTTTTCCGGGAGTTTAAGGAGCCATTCCACGGTCTGTTCGTAAGTCGTAACCGCTTGTTGGAACTGGCTCAACTTGTGGGCCTTTTCTGCGGCCAGCCGTCCAAAGTGCACCGCCTTTTCCCAGTGCTCGGATAGGGCGTAATGATGGGCAAGCAGTTCGTATTGCTCCCCGATGCGGTCAGCGAAAAGATCTTCAACGGCATTTCCAATTTCTTCATGAAGTTTCTTCTTTTTTTTGTTTAGTATAGACTCATAGACAACATCTCGGGTCAGGGCATGTTTGAAAATATAAGTTGTTTCGGGAAATATTCCCCTTTCATATAAGAGCTCTGAATCCTTTAAAACAGACAAATGGGATAATAGCTCTTTTTCCGGTAGCTGCTTAACCCGCTTTATCAAGTCATAGCTAAATTCCCTCTCAATTGCAGAGCCGGTCTGAAGCACCTCTTTGGCACCCTCAGGCAGCGAGTCCACCCGGGCCATGATGACATCCTGAATCGTAGAAGGAATGGTCACATCCCGGATATCTTTTGCTAAGCAACACTTGTTATGTTTTTTCTCAATGAGCTTTAGATCATTAAGAGATCTTATGAACTCTTCAATAAAAAAGGGCACCCCCTCAGTTTTCTCTAGAATCAATTCTTCAAGATCACTATCGAGGTACTCTGTGTTCAGAAGGTCGGCCACCATTGATAGGCTTTCTCGGTTGGAGAGTCGGTTTAGATTAATCTGATTGTGATATGACTTGCCACCCCAGGTGAGAACAAACTCAGGCCTGAAGGTAAATATCATTAAGACCTTTGCCCCCGGTATGTCTTCTAAAACATATTTCAATACTTCCTCTGAACTCTTATCCGACCAGTGCAGGTCTTCATAAGCTAGGATCAGCGGCCTTATCTGGGAGCCTTTAAGAGTGATTCGGTTTATTGCTTCAATAATTCGATCTTTTTTTGCCTCGGGGCTCATGGGGATCTTATCGATACCACTGTCTTTCACCGAAAAAAGCTCCAGCAGATAAGGGAGCGAAGACGCTTCATCTAGTCCTATTATTTCCAGGCCTTTTTTAACTTTTTCCCTGATTTCTGAATCTCTATCACCCTGGCGGATATCGAAGTTGGCCTTTAGGATGTCTATAACTGGATGATAAGCAACTCCACTGCTGTAAGAAAGACATCTTCCCTCTAAAAACATCACATCGGCACTGGCTAAAGCTTTTCTGAATTCATAGAGTAGCCTCGATTTACCAATCCCGGCTTCAGATATAATCGAAAAGGCCTGACCGCGACCCCCTTTGGCACGCTCAAAGCCGTCGAGTAGAATTTCAAGCTCTCTTTCTCTGCCAACAAATGGTGTCAGACCTCTTTCAGCACTGACATCGAATCTTGTCCTGCTCGTGCTGGGGGCAATTGCCCGATAAATCTTTATTGGATCCTTTTTGCCTTTAATCTCCTTTTCTCCTAAAGCCTCAAACCGAAAAAGCCCCTCAGTAAGTTTGAATGTATCATCTGTAACATAGGTTGTGCCGGGTTGTGCCTGTCCCTCCATTCTCGAGGCCAGATTTACCGTATCGCCAACTGCCTTGAACTCAACGCGTAGATCGTTGCCGACAGTGCCAACCACCACCGGTCCGGTATGAATGCCAATTCGCATTTTGACAGACGGAATATCATTTTTTTCTTGTCTCAATTTGTCGCTGAATTTTGTCAATTCTCGATGAATGGCAAGGCTTGACCGAATTGCTCGTTGCGGGGCATCCTCCAAAGCGATGGGAGCTCCAAACAGCGCCATGATTCCATCTCCAGTCATTTCGTTGACTGTACCCTCATAGTCGTGGACTTTGTGAATCAGAATTTCGTAAACCTGATCCATTATTGAGTATGCATCCTCAATCCCGAGCATTTCAGACAATGGGGTAAAGCCCTCCATGTCGCAAAACATTACCGTGACCTGTTTGCGTTCACCTTCAATTCTGTCTCTCTGGGATAGGATTTTCTCAGTGAGGCCTTGGGGAAGGTATTTTTGAATCTTGTCTAATTTCTCATCAAACGAAAGTTCTTTTTGAGATGGAATTGACGTTGTTATCAGTTTATGACCGCACCCGTTGCAGAATTTTGCTTTGACTGGCAGCACTTTCTCACATTGAGGGCATTTTTGTTCAAGTTTTTGGCCACACTCAAGACAGAAATTGGAGTCCTCTGGATTCTCAAACTGACACTCTGGGCAATGCATAATTGTGCCCTCCATAAATGGTTATGCAGCTTGAAATATGTTGAATTAACGCAGGATGGTAAAATTGAAGTATCGTAATTATGCCTTTGTGTCAAATTAGAGGATATTTGGTGTCTTGTAGCTAAAAACTAATGCGCATATTACAGATTAGGCAGGGCGAATATTCACTTTTTTGAGCCTTAATTTATGGTAGACTGCGTGCCTAAGTCTGGAAATAGGAGGGGCGCAAATTTTGTTGGATGTGTTGATGTAATATTATAAATTCGATAATTTCAGATATCATCAAATGGTAATAAAAAGCCCCGACCGCAGTGTTGGGGGTTTGCAGATTTATAGCTGGGCCAACACTTCGCCAAAAAAATGGGAGACTAATCTTTTAATTTCTGGCACCCGGTACAGTCGGAAATAATATTTTTCAGCTTTTTTGCCAGAACGGAATAGGAATAGTATTTTCGGGCGGTTTCATAATTATGGGTGATCATCTTTTTTCTCAGTTCGGGGTTGGTTAGAACTTTTTTGGTTTTGCGAACCGCTTCGTCGGTAACATATCCATCGATTTCGATGACCGAAAACCCTTTGGGTTTGATGTCGATCGTGTATATCGAGTAGGTATTGACGACAATCGGGCGGCAGAAGTAAACGGCTTCAAGAAAGGCATTGCCGAATCCCTCAAAATTTGAAGGGTACGTGATCAGATCCGCATGCGGGTAAATATCTTCCAGGGTATAAACCTTGCGTCCGTTCTTGGTTTTGCCCCTTTGTTCATTGATGATGTTTGACACAAAATACGTGTCGACTTTCAACAACTTGGAATATTCCCTCACCCGGCGCTCATAATCATAGCCTTCGTCTCCGGACGCATGGGAGATGACGAGCTTGGCTTTCATCCCCAAACGATGAACCAGTTCAATTGCATGCTCGATCCCCTTGCGTTTGACCACTCGCGTGGGTTGCAGAATTAGCAGCTCATCATCGGCGACCCCCAGTGCGCGACGCACATCGGCCGCATATTCATCGCCCTGCGATGGTTTTTCACCTGGATCCAATGCGCAAGACTCGAAATTTCCCGTCACTGGAGGCGGATTATCAAAATCCATTACATTGGGTATAATTGTAGCGGAAATGCCGGTTCGCAGGCTCAATTGATTGTCGGCGGATGAATTGATCACCACATGCTGAATCGCCGGCAGGTGCGGCGGAAACGACATATTCAGATATTCCCAGCAAGCATTGATCATGAAATTCTGTCTTTCCCAAAAAAAATCATGATGGTGTGCAATGGTCGGCATGCCCGTCTCAGAAATCAATTCGGTAATCGCAATACCCAACGGAATATTTAAAGGTATGGTCAACGCATTTTCGGACACCAAAAGATCAAGGTCAAACTTATCAATAAACTTGTAAAGGCGATCCTTTATCTTCTGCTTTACCTCATAGATTTTACGGGTCACAAAGCGGCCGCGCACGCTGGCACCAAAACAGTTCCGAAAAATATCCTTGACATCGGGATGCTGGAAATGCGCTTCTTTCACCAGGTAGGAATACTCGGGGGGCCGATCAAGCTCACCGGCAAAGTAAAAACAGGTAAAGCCGACCTTCTCAAAGACATTTGCCCATTTCGCTGTCTCTAACGATACGCCGTCAGTCCCGGCAAAACGTGTGGAGATGAACCCAACATTATGATGCTTTCCGCAGGATGAACAATAGGACATATTGAATACCTTGTATGTGTTTGTCTAGACCTGATGGTAGCGAAAACAGTCCACCACATGATCATTTACCATGCCGGCTGCCTGCATAAAGGCATAACAGATCGTCGGCCCCACGAACTTGAAACCTCTTTTTTTAAGATCTTTGCTCATCGTCACTGAAACGTTTGTCTGAGCGGGTATTTCCGCCATCGTTTTCCATGCATTCTTGATGGTTTTACCGCCGGTAAATTGCCAAATGTAATCATTAAAACTTCCAAATTCTTTTTGTACGACCAGAAAAACGCTCGCATTTTTAACGGCAGCTTCAATTTTAAGCTTATTTCTGACAATCCCTTTATCCGATAGCAACGCTTTTACTTTGCGCAATTTGTAGGCTGCTATTTTTTCAGGGTCAAAATGATCAAAGGCTTTGCGGTAGTTTGATCGTTTTTTTAAAATCGTAATCCAGCTCAGTCCGGCTTGAAAGCCATCCAGTATCAGAAACTCAAACAGTTTGCGATCATCATGCAACGGAACACCCCATTCGGTATCATGGTATTTTATGTACATCGGATCGGTACCGGCCCATGTGCATCTTACTTTCATAAGGTCAAATCCCTACCGGAAGTCGATGGCAAGTCAAATCGCAGTAAAAAGGTGCACTTTGACATGATTTAAGGAACACAAGAATACGGTCAACTGAAAAGATAGAAACCGAGGGCTTTATCAACGGTTTCAAAAGGCGCAAATTCGGCGCCGATAAACTGACCCCGCTGATTTTTGATGATTACGGTTTTTTTGATCAATGTCCTTTGGGCATCGTCTAAATGGAACTCAAGTTGCATCTGATCCCCGATCGCAAAGTTCTGTTTGACATTCAAGTGAAGTTTTACGCCGGATGTGGACAGATCTTTAATCGTCATAAGACCGCGGCTCTGTGGCTGGCCGTCGATGAAATGGATATAGGTCCCTGGAAGATTTGTCTCCTTACGATATTGCTTTCTCTTTTCCAAAACGGCCTTGTAAGCATTGCCGCAAGGGCATTTAACGCTTACCCTGACAATTTTATCAAGGGACGCATATTTTGAAACATCGACCGTTTTCGACCGGTTGCATTGCGGGCAGGAAAATGTCGCCATCTGTTTGCTGGTTACATATACTTTCGGAGTCATATAATTTAACCTGGATAAAAATCTTTTCCCTAAAAGAGCGTTTCAAATTAGGTTTGACTAAATTTTTATCATAGAATCCCGATTTTTAAAAGTGATATTTGCGCGTTATCCAAGGGGCGGTTTACAATCGGATGCCAGTCAATCCCTGCATCCATATCAATGGCCAAAACCCGCATCGAAGAAATTTCAAATATTGAGTAGCGACAAACTTAGTGATAGTGCATGCTGAGAACGCTTACTTCTTGTGAAACCAATAGAAATCGACTTTTATTTATTGACTTTAAGACGGTTTTACTATAGGCTTTTTAAAAAAACGGCCCAAAATAAATCTCATAATCCAAAGAAGGAGGCTTAAATGACCAAAGCAGAATTAATCAGCAAAATGGCAAAGGACGCGAAGATTACGA
>Ga0209536_100000982_pt1 | contig 46996 bp, 32 predicted proteins | sample DeeMarSeWOR28_12_FD_187461 | JGI IMG/M metagenome (GOLD analysis project Ga0209536, IMG submission 187461) | Marine sediment microbial communities from White Oak River estuary, North Carolina - WOR-2-8_12 (SPAdes) (version 2) | ecosystem: Environmental > Aquatic > Marine > Intertidal zone >...
AATGGGTAAGGTAAAATGCGCCGCTAATACGCATATTAAAAGGTGATTCTTCATGGAGGGGATTTGTTAATTTCTATAAATATAGGATATAAATATATATCTTAATTTTGTTTGTGCTCCTCACCTATATACAGCCATCCATAGAGATCGGGCAGCTCCGGATCGATGAGCCCGTCACCACCTTGACGGACCTGTTGCTGGCTGCCATCTGTTTCTTTGCCTATTTCAACATCAGGAAACTGGGTGAAGAAGGGCGGATCAAATGGTATTTCCGATATTACTTCCTGTTTCTCGGCATGGGAGCGCTGACGGGTGGATTGCTGGGACACGCATTCCTTACTCGGATCGCACCTGGCTGGAAACTGGTCTCCTGGGTGTTCACCATTGTTTCCGTTGGATTTATGATCCATGCCATGGTTGAATTGGTGCAACCTCTTGTCAGAAACGGGGTTAGAAAGCTGATCACCCGGATCAACTGGCTGGCCATGGCCCTGGCTCTTTTTCTGACTGTATACAGGGCATCATTTGCTCCGACAACCTATTATTCTATTTTCGGAATGCTGATCGTTGTCGGCTCCCTCAGTACATACATCTATTTGAAGACCGGAAGCAGGGGGGTGGTTCGTTTCCTGTTCGGAATTGGGCTGGGTGTGATCGGGGCATTTATTTTCATACGGGGGTGGGGGATCAGCCCATGGCTGACCCACAATGATATCAGCCATATTATTCTGTCAATCAGCACATTCGTAATTTACAAGGGGGTTACCCTGGTCATGTCGGTACCGGACAGCTGGTCACCCGTTCAGGGTACTTCCATAAACAGATTTACCTGAAATGGAAAGGTCAAAACACGCAAAATCACTATTTCTTTCCGGGTATAACTGTGCCCAGGCGGTTCTGCTGTCATTTGCTCAGGACCTGCATTACAGCCAGGAACTGGCGCAAAAACTGGCGGCCGGATTTGGAGGGGGCATGGGAAAAACCCAGCACACCTGCGGAGCGGTCACCGGTGCCATCATGGTGCTTGGGATCATGAACGGGGAGCGGGTCAACAACAACGAGGATCTGAAAACCAACAGCTATCAGTCCGTGAAAGAGCTGATGGGGGCATTTACGGATGCCTATGGCACAACCGAATGCAGTGAACTGACAGGTTGTGACCTCAATACTCCGGAAGGGTCAGCAAAATTCCAGGAGGAAGAGATCATGGAGCGTGTGTGTGCCGGCTGTGTGGAGAAAGCGGTTGAGATCGTGGAATCGGTCTCCTCTGTATAACCTCCCGCAAGCTGATCAGGCTCCGGTTACCCATTTACTGACCGGTCTTCAGGGGAGATGCAGATTCCTTGTAGAACTGATCCTGGAGGTTTGAAATGGCATCGTCCTCTTTCAATACCCTGATCAGCTCCGCCAACTGCCGGGCCCTGCTTTCCAGTTTAAGCTCTCCGATCTTCACATTGGGATCGGATCCGTCTCCGGCGTAATGATTCGGGAAGCTGGCATACCACCAGATACCTGTGTACCCGTATGGGAGCTGGGCCAGCCTGCCCTGGTCCTTTCCCGTTTGATCAGCCGCCCGGCCGGCATGAACCAGGTCGGGTCTGATGGCCATGATCATGGAAGTCTCCACCTCGTCCGCATGGCCACCATAGTCGGTGGTGCGCATTGGATTGACCTCCCGGTTCACTTCCGAGTCATCGGGCGAGAACAGCACCACCTCATATCCTTTCTTCTCAGCCAGCTGTGACTGGCAGAAGTAGGAAAAGAAGTGGGTGTTTCCACCGTGGCCATTCACAATGATGATTTTCCTGAATCCGTTTCTCGACAATTCTTCACAGGTCTCCTCCAGGATGTTCCAAACAAGTTCGGGACTGTAGGCAACCGTTCCCGGCTGGTGCTTCGCTTCATAGATCTGTCCGAAATAGTATTCCGGGAAGACCATGGCATATTCTGTTTCTGCCGCCCTTGCGGCAATCTCCCTTGCGGCGATCAGATCGGTGGCCAGAGGGAGATGCGGTCCGTGCTTTTCCAGGATACCCGCCGGGATAATGCAGACCCCGTTCGATTTCTCCACGGCTTTCACAAAATCAGGTGCAGTCAGTTCACCATAATGAACTGAAAGAGGTAAATCCGGTTGTGCCCGGAGCGTGATTTCGGCAGAAAAAAACAGGCAAACAAAGATGCCTGTGAAGATGGTGAGTGATTTCATGATAGATCGATTTGGGTTTGAATATTCTATTCTTTTGTCGTTGTTAATAACCTAATTTGCGCTGCTGATCCCTGTTTCCCAGCCATAATCCACATACCTCCAGGTAAATTCATCCCCCTTCACCTCCACCATCACGAATCCCTCCTGGAAGGGTGAATCGTCAGGCGTCCTCCACCACCGGCCTGACACGGCACCTCCGGTAATGAAACGGGTCCGTTCCATCAGGTTAAGATCTTCCAGAAAATGAAGGTGTCCCTGGAGCACCAGCTTCAGGTTCATCTCCCTGAAAGGGGCCAGCACCTCCTGCTGGTTGGTGATCAGGGCACTCTGGTTGTCGGCATAGAGGGGACCGTTAACAATCTGCGGTTCGATACTGACCAGCGGGATGTGCGTGACCAGTACGATGGGGGTGGTGGGTTCTAAATTTTCAAGGTCCTTCCTGATCCATTCCATTTGTTCCTGGTCGATCGCGCCCACATAGTTACCCCATTTTCCTTCCCCTTCCTTGGTCCCTTCCAGGATCATGAAATGCCACCCCTCGTGGTCAAAGGAGTAGTACCTTTCACCCATCATCTTTTCGTACATCCGGTCACCGTAATCCGGGTCCGCCGGATCCACCGGGGGATCTGAATTGAACCCATAGTGCTCGTGATTTCCCATGGCGTTGTATACCGGCATGTTGAATCCCTCTGCCATACTGTTATACAACCGGTAGAGTGAATCTGCCCTGGATCGGGTGGCATACAGTGCATCATCGATCAGGTCCCCCCCGGTGAGCACAAAATCGGGATTCAGCGCATTCACACTGTCTATGGCCATCTGGAACCCCACGGTGGCACCGAGTTCAGGTTTCAGGTGTATATCTGTCAGGAAAGCAAAAGAGAAACTCGGTATCTCCAGGTCTGAGGGTTGCTTTTTAGATGTTGAGCACGATGCGGTCAGAATAAGCAAGCAGGGAATGAGTAGGTATTTTGACATATTGAACAGGTTTTATATGGATCTAAAATTATGCGATTTTTCAAAAAATCAATGCACTTGTTTCAAGTTCCGGTGCTTCGTCAAGAGACTGGAACGCATTGATCAGTTTAAATTTCTTATAGTGTGGGAGGCTATCCGTTGTAATGATCTCTGCCCGGATGGATCCCTGTGACAGGAGGAATGCCCTCATGGTTCCCGGAAGGAGGGGATGGAGGGGGGTGTGCCACTCCTGTCCGTTCCAAAACACCACATTTGCCGCGTAGCTGTCAGTGATCTCTCCATGCCTCACAATCAGGATGTCATCACAAGTCCCCTTTTGATCGTATAAGGCTTTCAGCCGGGAGCGGTCAGTAAATTTATAAGGGTATGTGATTGAATCGGAGATTACCAGCTTGACCGATCTGATGTTCCTCCTCTGATAGGTTTCAAACTCAATCTTTTCAATCTGACTTCCATAGGTTATTCGGCATCTGACCAGACCCGTCAGATGGTTGTCCGGTATGCGGATGAGCTGCTCAAGTGCGGGATGCTGATCCAGTCCGAGGCAGCCTGCCCTTGTTTGCTCAAACCGGAGCTGGTGAAAGGGCAGGTTGGTCATGCTGCCCTCTTCGATCCGTATGGTCTCAAGAAAACGGGACATATACCTTATCTAGCATCTCTTGATACTCCTTTTCCCAGTTGCTCTGAAACGTGATTCCGCCTCCGCTTTTGAATATCATCATATCCCCCTGTTTTTCCATGTACCGGATGGCCACGGCAACGTCCATCTCATGTCCGTTAAAATAACCGAAAATTCCGGTGTAAAATCCGCGTCGGTAGTTTTCCACCTGCTGGATAATTCCGAGGGTTTTTCTTTTTGGTGCCCCGCTGATGGAACCGGCAGGAAGCATGGAAGAGAGGATCTCTCCCAGTGATGACTGGTAGTTATTTGGAAGGATTCCGGTGATTTCAGAACTCATCTGCAGCAGTTCGCCCTGGTGTGTCTGGATCTTCTCAATATGTTTGAATCGCCTCACCTGAACTTTGGATGCGATCATGCTCAGGTCGTTGCGGAGCAGGTCCACGATCGTGTTGTGTTCAGCGTCCTCCTTGGGGTCGGTCATCAGTTTATGATAAGCACCGGGAATGGAGGCATCCATGGTGCCTTTCATGGGATGGGTACGGATCCTGTTACCCTCTATCCGGATAAACCTTTCCGGGCTGAACACAACGATTTGATCCTGCAGAAGAAGTTTGAACCGTGCCATGCTCCTGGAGTAGATCTCCGTCAGGGTCAGGTTGGTTTCCACTTCCGTCGGGAAGGTTAAATTGAGCAGGAAGGTATTTCCATACCGGATCTCTTCCATCACCCTGTTGAAGGCATGTTGATACATCAGGGGATCCACGGGATGTTTGTCAAACCTAACGGGGCCCCTGGAAGCCTGGCTCCCGGAGCCGGACCCCGGTCCCGCTGTCTCAGTCAGTTCAGCTGTATTCCATCCCGGCATGTCCAGATAGAATCCCAGTTCAACAGCCTCTCCGGGGGAGGCGATCAGATGCTCGCTGCCATCGAAGCTGATCAGAAACTGAAAGGGTTTCCCGGCACGCCCCAGTTCATTGATCTTTTCAATGGCACTTTCTTTTGATATGGTTCCCGTGATACCCAAATCTAGTCACCTGGCTTTCTGGTTCCACTCGAGTGCAATCCTGGCAATGTTGGTGACATGGCTGTCAACGCGACTGAGCAGTGCCAGCACCTCCAGGTGGGTCTTGCTGCTGTCGATGGACTCTTTCAGCCCTTCCAGAATGCGTGTATAATGTTGTTTTTCAAGATCTTGAGATAGTGTTCGGTACTCTTTGTGCTTGGACTTCATCAGGGCTGCTTTTTGGAGGTTCATCTCTTCGAAAACCTCCAGTGACCGGTTGAGCTGTTTCTCAATCTTGCCGTGAAATCTCTTGAGCTCCTCTTTGCCCTCTTCAGAGAAGGAGAATTGAAGCAGCGCCCACTTTTCTGCCCTGCTGGCCAGGTTATCCGAAACAATATCGGCAATCTTTTCAAATTCATTGACTGTATACAGCATCTGGAATGAATCATTCAGCTGCCCGCTGCTGCCCGCTTCCGCATTGATCCTTACCAGGTAGGACTTGATGGCATCCCTCAGGAAATTGATCTCCTCTTCGTGTTTGTAGACATCGGTCAACGGGCCGGGATCTTTTTCAAGGAAGGGTGTCAGGATGAGGGAAACCATGCTGCGAACGATATTTCCCATCCGTATGATCTCCTGTTTGGCCAGTTCGAGGGCCAGGGATGGGGTAGCGATCACCGCCGGGTCCAGGTAGTAGGTTTTGAATTCCAACCTGCTCTCCTTCTCACCGGAACCCATGATCCGGTCCACCACTCTGGCCAGCTGCGGGGTCACGGGGAGCAGGATAATGGTCATCACCAGGTTGATAAAGGTATGGGCGTTGGCAATCAGCCGCTGGAGTGTGGCATCGGGTGCCCACTGGGTAATGAGCCTGCCCAGCTGAACGGTCCAGCCGGCAAAGATCACCACGCTGATAAGCTTTACCAGTAAAAATGCCACTGCCACCTTCTTCGCCTCAAGTCCCGATTTCATACTGGATAAGAGAGCGGTCACCGGGGTTCCCAGGTTCGATCCCAGGAGAAGCGGTATGGCAGCATCTATGGAGAGCAATCCCTGTGAAGCCAGAACGATCATGATCCCGATAAAGGCACTGCTTGACTGGATCAGTGCAGTGAAAATGGTTCCCACCAGGATCCCGATGAGCGGGTTTTCCAGTTTCAACAGCAGGTTGATAAATGGGGCCCATTCACGAAGGGGAGCCATGGCATCGGACATGATGTGCATCCCGAAAAACAGCACACCAAAACCGAAAATGGAGAATCCCGCGGACTTGATCTGTTCCTTTTTAGAAAATGTCTGGAGAAAAAATCCGATGGCCACCAGCAATAAGCTGTACTCGGTGATTCTGAAAGCGATCATCTGCGCCGTAATCGTGGTTCCGATGGCGGCCCCCAGCAGCACTGGAATGGTTTGCCTGAATTGGAGGAGGCTGGCATTGACAAAACTGACCAGCATGACCGAGGTTGCGCTGCTGCTCTGAATGACGGTGGTGACCACTGTTCCGATCCCGGTGCCCACAATCCGGTTTCTGGTGACCATTTCCAGGATGTTTCGGAGCCGTGCACCTGCAGATTTCTGCATGCCTTCGCTCATGGCGTGCATACCGAACAAAAAGAGTCCCAGGCCTCCAAACAGGCCTATGATCAGCATGTAGACCCAGTTCCTGTTTCTGGCTTCTATCTTAAAAACCACCTCATTATGGGGATAGCCCTGTTCTATGGTGGCGTTTACATGATAGGCACCCGGTTCGGAGCCCGGTGTAAATTGTGATGCAGCAATTCCGGTGCTGTCCGTTGTGCGCATTGCAGGTTGCAGGATGGCTTCCGAGGCCTCATCCGGCTGATCAATCACAGAGAACCGCACCTCGATCCCTTCCACCGGCATTCCGTTTTGATCCGTGACCTTTACAGTAAGGGGTTCCGGGAGCAGCTGTTTGCATACACCCGATGGAATAACAGCTTCGGTTTTTTCCAGCCGCAGGTGAACCTGAACTGCAAGGGGAGGGGAGACCACCCGGGTCGAATCCGGTTGAACCGGGTCCTGAACCAGGGCCGGATCCTGGGCAGCTGTTGCCGGGATCCATGCCCTGATCAGTATGATAATAATCAGTGTCCGGCCCATGATTTGAAACTGGGGGAGATAGCCCCTCCTAAATATACAAATCTAAGCCATAGCAGGTGACAATTACCTGCCTGCAATCACCTCTTTTCCCAATTCCATGCTCCGGTCGATACCGGTTACCAGATCTGAGATGCTGAAAGCTACGGGATAATCGAGCGGGAAGGCATTCCCCTCCCTGAAACCATCCACAGCTGCTTCGAAAGTCGTTCTGGGAATATTGGCTTCGATGGCGGTGTGGGGAAGGGACAACTGGATGCTGAAATCATTGCACAGGAAGGTGCTTCCGGGTTCTTCCCCGATGAATACGGCAGGGGTATGGTATTTGACCAGGGAGATCAGATGTCCCGTGGTGGAAAGACACCCCCCATCCACCAGTACATAGAGATTTCCCTCAAAGTGTTGCAGATCTGGCTGCATGGGTCTGTACAAAGGTTCGAATTCTGTGACCTCTGGATTTTCCCTGAAATAGGTGAATTCACCGTCGACCAGGTAGGAGAGCAGCTGGGCCGCAAAAATCGGATGGCCGCCGCGATTCCCCCTCAGATCCAGAATCAGGTTCCCGGTCTCCTGTGATTTCAGGTGGGTGAAAATAAATTCCAGTTCCTCCATGTAAGCTTCCATATTCCGTATCTCGAATGATCTGACCTGCAGGATTCCGGCTGATACTTCTTCATTATCAATGAATTGGAGTGGTAACCCGTCTCCGTTTCCATCAACCCCGGTCTGTACCTCGGCAAGTTTGCATGCCCGGAGTAACAGCTCCCTTTTACCCGCTTTTGTCGCGATCTCCACCTCAAACTGCGCTGAGGGATCCAGAAGGTGGTAGAGGTATTGAAACCGGTGGTTGAACTGAAAGTACTTGGAAGTGGTGTTGTACCCCTCAGAATGCACCAGGGGCAGAAGCCCTGCGATGATCTCCTCCGAGCTCCTCCCGTTGATGCTGACAATTTCAGCACCAGGCTCAATCCCGGGATCCGGTTGTCCCACCGTTGAGAGGTAATAGATGCTTCCATCGTGCAGCGCCACGCGCATCGGGAGGAAATGGCCATATTCCGCAGCCAGCATATCATATGCTGCAGGGGGCCTGATCCCGGTATGACTGCAACGTACCCTGTCCACCAATGGTGAGATGTGTATGATATATTCCTCTAACCCCATGCTAACCGTAATTTCAGAAAGGATCCTTTCGTATACCGATTCCATCTCTGCTTCCGGACTATAGCTGTATAGCCGGGGATGGTTCTTCTTCAACTTTTGCCAAAGGAACCGGAGGTCCTCCCTGAGTAGTTCAGGGTCAAACCTTTTTTCCAGGTACTCCCGGTATCTATCCGCGTCAGCATCAATAAGCCTTGTGCTTTTTTCCACTTCGATGGGGTGTTCGGATCCGTCAGGAAATATGAACTTGCCGGACAACAGGGTAAACCCTTCATTGAATGTCCCTGTGAAAGAGGTCTGTTTCTCCGGTATCCGGAAAGTGAACTTCATTCCATCCAGGGATATATCGGTGATCGGGTCATTCTGAATCACCTGGGATCCATTGTACATTCTGATCGTTCCGGTGTATCTGTTTTCAGAGCAGGAGATCTGGATCACCGTTCTGAAATCACCCATGAAGTTTCCTTCCCAACGACCGGTAGAGGGGTTCTGGGAGGCCGCGTCGGCAACCAAGGGCAGCAATAGCAGGAGCAGCAGGAGCCTAGGTCCGAATAGAAGGCCCGCTGTTTTCATCATTCCGACTTTTTATGATACCAGAGGTCCAGCAGGAACCAGACTACAATTGAAAAAAGATAGATGAAGATCCCATAAAGGGTGGTAATCATGGAGACTTTGAGTCCCCCGGCCAGAATTGCTGGGGAGATATCCCCGGCCGCTTCGATCGCCTTGAACGCTTCAAGCAGTCCGATCAGCTGTCCCAGGATCCCGGTGACCATGGTAAACAGCCCTACCCCTTTTATATAGGTAAGCCGGTGCCTGAAATTCTGCTTTTCATCTGCTTTGCCCGATGCAATGGAGATGAAAAAATAGACGGAGACTGCGAGCAGGACCACCAGTAAAAAGGTGAGGATTCCCATAAAAAGAGGTCCTCCCATATAAAATAAATCAGCCATAACTCAATGATTTAGATTTAACAATGTTTACTGTTACAAAGCTAGCGGTAAAGGGGTATTCAAAGCAAGGTCGAATCCGGCCCGAAACCTGCATTCCATCGACATAGGTTTGCAGGAGCGCTTTTTTTCCGATCTTTAAATGGCTTTTCGGATGAAGATCTATCAACATATCATTTTCTGGCTGGTGGTGACCGGATCGCTGACACTGATATTTGCAAACTGGTTCGGGGGGCATGTGGAAGCCTTCTATTATGTATCACTTCTGCTTCCGGTAGTCATGGCCACTTCCTATTTTTTCAATTATTACCTGGTACCCCGGTTCCTCTTTACCAGGCAATTCAGAAAATTCGGGATCTATACCTTTTACCTGTTCGTGGTATCCCTCTGCCTGGAACTGCTTGCAAGTGCCACTGCAATGCTATTGATCATCTATATGGGTGTGAGCGCAGCAGGCCCCCTCGTCACCGATGTTTTTGTGCTGGCAATCATCCTCTACTTTATTGTGTTATTTAAATCCTTCATCCTCCTGGTCAAACACTATTTCCTGGATAAGGCTGCCATAGGTGAGCTGGAGGAGGAGCAGTCAAAAACCCTTAAAGGATACCTGACCATCCGTGCCAACAGGAAGAACTCCACGATCCATTACAACGATCTGGTCTATATCGAAAGCCTGGCAGATTATATCAAGATCCACCAGGAAGACGGAACCGAAGTGCTATCCAAAGAGAAAATCAGCCACATCGAGCAGGAGCTGCCGGCATCATTTATCCGGATCCACCGCTCCTTTATCGTCAACCGGGCCAAAATCACATCCTATTCGCGGGAGGCGGTCACTCTTGGGTCTGTGGAGCTGCCCATCAGCAGGACCTATAAAAAATCGGTGTTCAGTCAGCTGGAATCTTCAACTACTTCCGGCGAGAATTAATCGTCCAGGGCTCTCGCTTCCTCCGGATTCAGTTTGGCCATCCTGACCACTTTATCCCTGGTTACCGTATTCAGCGACAGCACCAGGATGCACAGCACAAATATCACCAGTTGCTTGGCATCCTGAAGCAGGATCAGTCCCACAATGGAAAGCAGCGCAGTACCTTCGATCATCGCCCAACGGATGATCATGGCAGTCTGGAACTGTTCAAACTTCCTGGGAAAAGGATCTTTGGATTTGATCGCCTCCAGTCTCCGTCCGGAAATCATGTACCCGGCTGGTATCGATACCAGCAACAACAGATTCACTACCGTTAGCATATCGATTTCATCCCGGAAGGGGGGTAATTCCATCCCGTTCAGGTAGACGCCGACCATAAAAAATACAAGCAGTCCTGTGTTGAGCGAATAAAAGATGATCCGAAGCGTCCTGTATGCAATGCGCGGTTGAAATTCAGGTTCCAGCATTTTGTCAAATTGTGAATTAAAAGTAAAGAATTGAACCTGGAAGTGCAATACCCGCAGAAATGGACATTGCCGAATATCAATTTTTAAAGACCTGCTTTCTTCCTTGAAACAGCAGTTGTTCAATGGTTGCTGATCACCGTGATCTTTCCATGCACCCTCTGATTGCCCGCTTCCAGGACATAGATATAGATTCCCGATCCGAGGGGGCTTCCCTGATGCCGGCCCAGATCCCAGGTGATTTCATGCCGCCCGCTGCCGTAGAAACCATCCACCGGTGCGGCCACCAGGGTACCTCTCTGATCATAAACTTTTAACCGCAGTTCGGAAGCGTCATCGATCTGAAAGGATATGATCACGTGGTCTGCTGCCGGGTTTGGGTAGATCCTGCAGACTGCTGCCGTAAGGTCTGCCGGGATCCCGCTGCTTGTTATGATGTTCGGGCTCAAGGGGGTAGGCAGGTCCATGATAGCCCAGGGCAGCTCACCGTCATTCCACCTGCCGTATGAAGAGTTCCTGGCAGTCAGGCCATACGATACGGAGTCGATAACCACCTGACGGTCATAACCCAGCAGGGCGACCTGTTCTCCGGATCTGCTTAATCTGAAGTTTGTATGGAGGATCCCCTGTTCCGTTGAATCGTCCGCCCAGAACACCAGGTAGCCATAGGGCGGTATGGTCGTGGAATCCGGTTCATTGGATGAGATCCTGAAGGGATCGGGATCTCCGATCGAATCCGTTATATAGAGGCCCCCCAGGTCCACGGCCACCGGGCTACCGTTGTAAAACTCAATCCAGTCGTCATATTCCCCGTACTCGTCACAATGTGTATCCACATTGGATGTCATGATCTCATTGATATACAAACCATCCAGGTCAGGCAGTGTGTTCCTCGCCCCTGGTGTGGGTGGAAGATCGCACCACGGCCCTGTATCATTCAATCTCCCAGTGGCAAAGTTGCTGTATTGCTTATCGTAGGATAAGCCATCAATCCGGTGCCGGAAATCGTACCCCGATAACAGCAGATCCTCTCCCTCTTTGCTCAGCTTGAAGTTGGCATGCAATGTCCCCTGGTCCGGATCACTGTCGGTCCAGATAACCAGATACCCCCCGGCCGGGATCACAGTCAGCCCGGGTTGGTTGCTGGGGATCCGGAATTTATCCGGCTGTTGCATGCTATCCGAGAGATAGAGTCCTCCAAGATCCACAGGATATGGATTGTCGTTGTATACCTCTATCCAGTCGTCATATTCGCCGTACTCATCAGCGACCACGTTTTCATTATCCGACATGTACTCATTGATGAAGAGGTTTTCGATCACCTTCACGGTATTTCTTTCTCCGGGAGTCGGGGGGATACTCATCCAGAGATCATCCTCCAGCCTGCTGTAGGAATAGTGGTCGTACTGATTGGGGAAATCGACAGCATCGAGCACGCTCCCATCCGCTGCAAAGATGGCGACCTGTTCCCCTTTCTCCCTGAGTCTGAAATCCAGATGGAGCGGACCCTGCTCCGTGGAATCATCTGCCCAGAGAATAAGGAACCCTCCGGGCTCAATGACCGTATGCTCCCGATGGCCGTAGGGGATCATATAACTCTCCTCCGGTGCCAGGGTATCGCTGATACCCATTCCTGCGATGTCGATGGTATCCGTTGTGGAATTGAAAAGTTCGATCCAGTCATCATATTCCCCGTGTCCGTCTGCCAGAACCTGGTGATCCGAGGCAGCTATTTCAGAGATCACGATCCCTTCGTAGCTGAATACCTGATTGGCAGCACCCGGAGTGGCGGGCATGTAACAGAACGCTCCGTACCCATCGATGCTGCGGCCAAAAGGGGTATCCGCCAGAAGGTCGGGATAGGTGACCGTGTCCAGGATCCCGATCCCGTTGGGATGGGTAAGTATGATCTCCTCCCCTTGACCTGATAACTTGAAATTCAGGTGTAATATGCCCTGCTCCGTGGAATCATCCGCCCAAAGAACCAGATGGCCCCCGGCGGGAATGGTGGTCGAATCGCTGGATTGATCCGGGATCCTGTGTTTGGTCGGCTCCCGGTAATCATCGGATATGAACATCCCGGCCACATCCACCGGATAGGGATTGGCATTGTAGATCTCGATCCAGTCATCATACTGGCCGTCCCTGTCCTGCAGTATGGACCGGTTGGAGGCGAGGAACTCATTGATGAAAATATTCTCAAGTCTTCGCTCCCTGTTCTCCGCTCCGGGTGTGGGCTCAAGGTATTTCCAAAGGCCCGGATCACCCGGATCGCGGCCAAAGGTCACATCCGTATACTGATGTACATATTGCAGCGAGTCTATGACCACCACATCCTCACCGATTTGCTGCGACAGGAAGATCGTTTCACCGCCTTTGCTCAGCTTGAATGAAAGGTGCAGGCAGCCCTGCTCCGTATCATTGTCGGCCCACAACAATTTGTAACCCTTAGCCGGTATGGCGGTAAGCTCCGGATACCCCTCCGGGATCCTGGACTGGGTGAGAAAACCGGCTGAATCCGAGAGGTACCATCCTGCCAGATCCACCGGGGATTCATTTCCATTGTAGATCTCGATCCAGTCTTCAAATTCATGATGCTCATCCTGCAGTCCACCGGTATTGCTGGTCAGGAATTCATTGATATGCAGCTGATCTTCAGGCACGACCGGGCCGAAGTTGGCGACCAGTGAGATATCGTCCGCAGCACGTATCGTGATCTCCCTTTCTGTGGATTCAACGCTTCCCGACCATCCGGTAAACCGGTAACCCGGGTGTGGAATGGCCCGGACCTGCAACGGGACATTGCTGAAATAGAATCCACTGAATGCACCCGGCACCGTTACCCCCGCCACATCGATCCTGCCCATCTCCGGCTGTTGATTCACCACCTGCAGCCTGAAAGTATCCGACAACCCGAACTCCTCCATGACCTGGGAGATCACGATGGGTGTCCGTTCCATGGCAAAATCCCTCATCACCTGGATGTTGCTCTCCCACTTTCCGTGCGACCAAGGATTCCCCCAACGTTCGATGTGGCGATACATCTCCTGATCGATGTTGCCCTTCAGGCTGTCGAGTATATGGAGAACACGCCCGGTCCTGAAGGTGGTATTCAGGTGACTGGCGAGCCTTTGCACAAATTCATCGCTGAATCCCTGATTCTGTTTAAGACTGGAAGCGATCTCCGAGTTTGGTGCCCTGCCGAAAACCCATTCCACTGTGTTCCCCGACCGTGGCCAGAACCCGAAACCAAAGTCCAGATCGAACATGTACCATCTCCACTTCCCGTTCTCACTGCGTTCGCGCCAGAATTTATTGTTGTTGTGGGGCCAATCCTCATTTTCAAAATAGATGTTTGCAATCAGGATATTCATGAACTCCTCCACATCCATCTGCGATTTCACATACTCATAATGTTCAGGGATGCCCAGATCATGGCTGGTGATGTAACCGAGAAACTGGTTGTACACGACGCTGTCGCCCTGCAGGATGAAGTCAAAGTCGCTGATGGTATTGTATTCAAGCAGGTCTATGGATTCAGGATCGATCCCGTAATTGGATTCCACATAGTGCTCATTCATTTTCTCCCGCAGGTTGTGGATCCCCCAGTACTTTCCGTTGATAAATACCGTAACCGGCTGATAGGCCTGGAAATCCAAGTCCATGCGGCCCATGATGAGGGTTTGCATGAACCCGTCCCGCAGGTAGGTCGAATAAGCCTCTGTGCCTGAGTTGCGCAGCAGCAGATCCTTGGGAGTGTCAAGCGTCTTGCTGTTAAAGAATTGGTACCCGTCAAACCCCACCTTGCCATATTTTTCCCTGGTATAGAGCCCGAGGGATTTAATGGACCTGGTCCTGGAACACCTGCCTGCAATTTTCACACCGATCACCTGGTTCACCATCTGCCGGCCGTCAGGTGTGTAATATTCGAAATTGGCGGCCCGCTCCCAGGGCTGGTTGAAGTTGACCGCCGAATCCACGCAATTTCCTGACACACCATTGGTGCCGACGACATAGATCCCGTACCGGCTGTTGAAGAAATAGTTGCGATCGGTGGAAATGGAAATAACCGGCAAGTTGCTCCCCTCAGTGATCAAATAGCTCTCCGTACACACCGGCCCCGGCAGAGTTCCCTCCTCGAATGACCTCGCCCTGATCACTTTATTGGATGAAATGGAAATGGGGGAGGTGTAGATGGGTGATACTGCACCGGGCCATGTTCCGTCTGTGGTGTACCGGATGACCGCTAAGGGTGAATCTGTGGAGAGTGAAATAACCTGGGATCCCTGGTACAAACCACCTCCCTGTGAGAAAAGAATCTTTCCTGAAATCACCGATGGATCATCCACACCGGCCAGGTTCTTCTGTGAGTAAGTAGGCTCCGGCATATACAACCAATTACCGCTGCCGTCCGGATACCGTCCATAAGAGATATCCGGCAGCTGTGTCCCGTATCGCAAGGAATCAACCAGGTTCCCCGCCGGATCGAACAGTGCGATCACCTCACCATCACGGTCCAGGGAAAAATTGGTATGGGGATACCAGCTTTCGCCATCTGCCCAGATGACCACATGGCGCCGGGAATCAATGGTCAGGTGATAATTAATCCGGTATTTGTCCGGTATCTGAATGTCATCGGTGAGGGTATATCCCATCAGATCAACCGTCGTGCTTCCTGCGTTGTAGATCTCTATCCAGTCGGAGAAATTGTAGAAGTGCGGATCGTAGTTGATGGAGTTGTTCGACGCGAGGATCTCGTTGATATACAACTGGGCGCTGCTTCCGGCAGACATCATCAGCTGCACAGTTGCGATCAGAATAAATAATTTACTGCGGGATCCCATGGCGAAACGCTATGCATAAATCCAAATCTACAAAGAATACAAAGCTGATTCTGAAGTATTTGACAACGAGCGGACTTTGTAATATGTAACAACCAAATCCTGGGAGGAACGGTAGGTTTTCACCGGAATGCGTTCTCCTCCGACAGTGAAAACATCCATTTTCGGGATCAATGGTCCGTGGGTGTTGATGAAGTTTCCGTGCCTTTCTTTCAGGGCTTGAATCCCAGGCAGATATCTGTTTATAAAGCATTTATTTTCAATGAAATATTTGACAGGTATACCCTTATGTTCGTATCTTGATTTATTGTAGATATTAGTAGACCGCAATGAAAAAAGCAGTGAGCCTATTATTGGGTTTTCTGATCCTGCCAAATCTCTTCAGCCAGCTGAATTATCAGATTGTTGAAGATTCTTCAGATTTCTACCGCTATGATTTCGAAACCAATGAATGGGAGCTGGAGGCTCGAAGTATTAACTACTATGATTCCAAGGGGAATCTAACTGGATTTCTAAGTTTTGGTTGGGATGTGGGAGAATTTGGTATGGTATGGCGTGAGATGTATCATGAGTATTATTCATATGACGCTAACGATAAGTTGATTGAAAAAATAACAGGAAGCAATACTCGTGAGATATATGTGTATGATGCCAGTGGGAATAAAACCAAGGAAACCCGATACGAATGGAATTACGATTCCCAGGAGTGGGTAGACTATTATCTAGCTACCTGGGCATATACCAGCAATGGGAATTTATCTGCACATCATACTTACAGTTGGAATCGCAAAACTTCCGAATGGTCAAAAAATAAAGTTGAGTATGATTATAATGGCAAAGGAAATATCACCGAAGAGGCCCATTATGAATGGGATTCAGACATCAACGAGTGGATTGGGGTTTATCCTGGTCGAAATGTGTACGTATTTGATGCCAGCGGGAATATTACAGAAGCGGCAATATACAAATGGAATAGTGAGATCAATGATTGGGTAGGGTCATATCAGGGGCGACAGGTATACATGTATGATGACAATGGGAATCTGGTTGAAGAGACTCATTATAATTGGAATTCAGGATCCAATGAATGGGACTCTAATGAACGATATATGTACACGTATGAAACTAATTCGAATCATACCGATACGATATGCTTTAAATGGGATTATGCAACCAATGATTGGGTTGAAAATAGACTAACAATTACCGTATATGATGATAATGGGTTTGTAATTGAAAAGATCATTAAAATATGGGACGATGATATTAAAGACTGGTTATTAAGTTCCTGTAAAGTCAATGAGTATGATGGTAGTGGAAACATTGTAGACGAGGCTATCTATTACGGCAATCCATTTTTTTCAGAACCAAATGATACGATAGGGGGTGACCGATATACTTATGCATACGATAGCAATAGAAATATTATTGAGAGAGTCTATTATGATTGGAATAGAGAAACCAATGAATGGCAACATTATGAGCGAGATAGTTATACATTTGATGAAACCGGAAAGCAAACTGAATGGGTATGGTATGGTTGGGCAAACAATAACTGGGTAATAAACTACCATAGTCTGAAAGCATATGACGATTACGGGAATCTGACAGTGTGGGTTCGATACGAAAGGGATCCTCCATTTTCGGAGAACGTGGGTTTTCGTAAATCGATTTCTTATTGGAGCCTCTTGGTTATAGACGATGACGATGACGGATATGATTCCAGTGTAGATTGCAACGATCAGGACAGTCTAATCAACCCGGGCGCCATTGAAATCCCCAACAACGAACGAGATGAAGACTGTGATGGGATTACCCTCTTCATTGATGATGATAATGATGGTTTCAACTCTGACTTTGATTGCAATGATCAGGACAGTCTGATATATCCCGGAGCCGTCGAGATACCGGACAATGGCATCGATGAAGATTGTGACGGGTTCGATATGAGCACTGTTGGCATCCTGTCTGAGGATGCAGGAGAAATCCTAATATTTCCCAACCCTGCCGAAGATATAATTCACATTGAAGCAGGGAACATCGATTCCTATTACCTGAGAATTACCACCATGAACGGACAGGAGGTATTCAGTCAGGAAGTATATCATCCTGCTCAACAGCTCGATCTCTCCTCCTTCCAGAAAGGAGTTTATTTCATCACTATCAGGTCCAGGGAGATTGTGACCACCAGGAAGATAGTGAAGCTTGAGTAGAATCAGTTGACTACTTGAAACCCCGACATCTTGAAAACAATTCTCATCCCCGTGATCCTGGGCATCTGCATTGCCCAGCCCCTCCATGCCCAATTTGTGGATATTCCGGATCCAGGTTTTCTGCAGTCTCTGATCGAACAGGGAGTTGATGCAAACAACGACGGCCGTATCAGTCTTCAGGAAGCCGAATCGGTTCATATGCTGGATCTTACCAATCAGGCAGGCCTGGAAGGTCCGGTCATGCATGATCTCACCGGCCTTACTGCATTTATAAACCTCGATACGTTGTGTTGCGGGTACAATAGCTATACAGCTGTTGATGTGTCTGCATGCAGGTCCTTAAAATTGCTGACCTGCGATTTAATGAGCCTGACCAGCCTCGATCTTTCAAATTGTCCTGAGCTGCAATGGCTTCAATGTCTCGACGCGGGACTGACCGAACTGGACTTAGCAAATAATACTAAGCTTAAATATTTGTACGTCAGCCATAACCAGCTGAATGAACTGGAACTGGCCAACCATTCTGTGCTTGAATCCCTGCAATGCAGCAATAATCTTTTCTCTTCCCTCGATCTGAGATCTTGCACAGGACTTAAATATCTTAATCTGGAGAGCAATCCTGACCTGAAGAAAGTCTGTGTTTGGGAGGGGTTCAATCCGGAGTTGTTATGGATCGAAAAAGACGGTAGCCCTGATGTATACTTCACATCGGGATGCAATGTTGCTGACCTGAACATTCCTGATCCGGCATTCTTGCAGGCACTCATAGATGCCGGAGTGGATGCAGATGGAAATGGAAAGATCAATCCAGCCGAGGCTGAAGCGGTAAAGTCACTCGATCTCTCCCATAAAGGAATCAGAGATTTAACGGGGATCGGTGCATTCATAAACCTCCAACACCTCGACTGCAAGCACAACCAGATGGAAGAGCTCGACCTGGCCGGGTGCACGTTGCTGGAAACGCTGAACTGCAAATCCAACCGGTTCACAACACTTGATCTCATCTCTTGCCCAAATCTGGTGGATCTGAACTGCAATTCCAACCAGCTGCAAAGCCTCAACATTTCATCCTGTTCTAAACTGAGGGTCCTCTACTGCGGACATAACCAGCTGACCAGCCTGGATGTGACCGGTTGTCCTGATCTGACCGATCTGGTGTGCAATTCGAATGTGCTGACCGACCTTGATGTCCTGAGCAACCCATTGCTGCAGATCCTTTACTGTTCCGATAACCAGTTCACTTATCTGGACCTTTCATTCAACGACCGGATCGGGAGTAGGGACCATGACAGGATCGACCTTTCCATAGGTGGAATGCCCTCATTGGAAGAGGTTTGTGTATGGGCCTCCCCCTTTCCCCCCGAAGGGGTGATTATCAACATTGAGGACAGTCCCTATGTCCGGTTCACTGATCAGTGTTCCTCTCATGAGAGTCCTTATGTCCGCATACCTGATCCCAATTTCTTTCAGGCATTGATCGAAGAGGGTGTAGATCTGAGCGGGGATGGCCGTATCAGCTATGCTGAAGCTGAAGCAATTGATTCATTGGATGTTTCAAGGGGGAATATCTCTGACCTGACCGGAATTGAAGCGTTCGTCCATCTAAGATTCCTGAATTGCCTCCTCAATGACCTGACACTCCTGAAGCTGAACAGCCTCATTGAACTGGAGGAACTCCACTGTGTCAGCAATCAATTGGTCACCCTGCAGGTTTCAGCACTTTCTCATCTGAAAGTGATTTCTTGCGATGGAAACCAACTTGAAGAACTGGATCTGGCCGGATGCTCATCCCTGGAAAGTCTGTTTTGCGACTCAAATAAGCTGACCGGTCTGGACCTTTCAGGATGCCCTAACCTGAGAGATTTTTTAGGTGGATACAACAAAATCATCAGACTGGATGTATCCCCGTGTCCCCAATTGAGGACATTGGTCTGTTACTCTAATCCGTTGATTGAACTGAATGTCTCGAATAATCCTGCTCTTATTGATCTTATTTCAAACAAGACATCCTTAACCAGTATTGATCTATCAGCCTGTGAATCTCTAATGTACCTCGAGTTCGCAGAAAATCAGATTTCAGAAATCGATCTGTCCAATTTGGGAAACTTAAAACATTTACACTGTGGATACAATCCTTTGAAAAACATAGATCTTCAGTATTGCCCGAAATTAGAAGAGATTTCTTGTCAAGGAGTGGGAATCACTATCCTGGACGTATCAAAGTGTAAAGAACTATACAGTCTTCATTGTTCACAGAACCAGCTCAACCAGCTGGACCTATCCGATAATACCAATCTCAGATACCTCTATTGTGAGGAAAACCAATTATTAAGTCTGGATATCACCAATAATCTATTACTTCGACTGTTACGATGCGGCTATAACTCATTGACTGCGCTGGATCTTTCCAGGAACAGAAATCTCGGCATATGGAAATTCAGCGAAGGAAATATTACGATCAATGGTATGCCCTCCCTTGAAGAGGTTTGTGTCTGGACCCTTCCTTTCCCGCCTGAAGACATCATTGTTGATACCAGTGGAAGTCCCAATGTGCGATTCAGCATGGATTGCCTGCTGAATGACACCATTGTCATTATTCCCGATACTGCCTTCATGAATGCTCTGCTGAAAGCCGGTGTGGACCGAAACGGGGATGGATTGATCAGCACCAGGGAAGCAGAAGCTGTTCATAGCCTGGATATCAGGGAGCCATATGAATGCGACCCGGATGATGGATGCAATGGAATTGGGAATATTGTGAGCCTGCAAGGCATCGAAGCATTCAGGTTCCTCGATACGCTGGATTGCGCAGTGAACCAGATCGATTCACTGGACCTTTCGGCATTGCGTTCACTTAAATACCTGGAATGCTCTTTTAATCCTCTGACGACGCTGAACGTTTCCGGGTGTGAATTACTCCAGTACCTGTCATGCACCCAACTGAGTCATCACAATCTTAAAGAGATCGACCTCTCACAGAACAAAAAACTGGAATATTTCTCCTGTACCTTCAACATGTTTGATAAACTGGACCTCACCCCCTGCGAATCTCTGAAATTTGCGGATCTCACTTTTACATACGTGAAGGATTTAAGAATTGCCGAGAATGCTTCCCTGGAGGAGCTGGTTTGCGTTTACATGGATCTGGATACGCTCGATCTGTCTGAATGCAAAGGCCTTACAAAGCTAATCTGTTCTCAAAACTTCGAACTTACCAACCTTAATCTTTCAGGATGCAGTTCCCTGGATTCCTTGATCTGCTACAATAATCGCTACCTTACTCACCTGGATCTTACAGATAATAGATCGCTAACTTATATCTATTTCGGATTCGGGAACAAACTGGAGGAAGTTTGCGTTTGGACCCTCCCGTTCCCACCTGACGGAGTGACTGTCGTTCCGGATGGCAGTCCGGGGATCACATATACTATGGATTGCTCGCTCGACGGGGAACCTGTGCTGAAGGCTACAACCAACATGAATAACGGAAGCATTGAAGCGACCAGTTCAGAGGATGGGATGATATATTTGGTTCTCCAAAATACGGATAAGAACCTCACAAGGATCCGTTCCACTTCACTGGATTCCTTATCTGTCAGGGCTTCGGAACCTGTAGATATCCAAACGGGTCATCTTCAGCATGGGATCTACTGGCTCTACGCCCGGGATCTGACGGATCTTCTATCGGATCCGGTTGAAGTCTCTCTCCTGGGAGTGGGCACCATCAACAGGACCGGTGAAATAGTTACAATATACCCCAATCCGGCAACAGGTTTCCTTATTGTGAAATTCGGGGGGATTCCCGAAGGGCAGATTGAGATCAGGTCCGTGACCGGCCGGATCCTCTTTCAGTCAGAAATCACAGGAGAAGAACAAAAGGTTGATGTCTCCCCCTATGCGGATGGGGTGTACCTGATCTGCATTCGAAGCAATAATAAGCTGACAGTCAGAAAATTCATCAAAAACTAAAGTGCTGTAATAGAATACTTTATAAATCTTTCCATTCTCCTATAAAAAGAGTGACAACAATTGGCGGTGTTCTTTTTGTCACTAAATTGCACAATTTACGTACATAATAATGCCCGACAGGAAGGCAAGTTGATGCATGCTGCCAGTTGACAGGAAGTAAATTCATATCCATTTACCATGAATAACAGCGTACCCGCTCTTCTACTTGGAATGGACAACCTGATCGGTTTACAGATATCCAGGTTCCTATGGAATTCAGGGATTCCGGTGATCGGCATTGCAGAAAATCCGCGTTCTCATCACGCCAAGACAAGATCCGTAGTGCGAATGATTCCATCCAGCGAGTTGATCAATGATCCTTTCAGATTTCTTGAAGAGATTAAGAGTGAATTTGATGCCAGGCCTGTATTGATTCCATGCCGTGACGAGTATGTCTGGTGGCTGAGTGATTACCAGGAAAAAATAAAGGATCATGCTTATTTTTTGCTGCCGCCATCGGAAGTCCTCATGAGGCTTTCTGATAAGGTCCAGTTCTATACCTGGGCCATGGAAAATCAGTTGCCCATACCGACAACCCATTTTGTCCACAATTTTGAAGAGCTTGACAGAGCTGAGAATGAAGTTAGCTTCCCGGTCGTCATTAAACCTCCGAGACACACGGTCGAATGGATGCTTGCAACCGGAGGACACAAGGTATTTAAGGCCGACGATGCGGAAACCCTGCGTGATCTTGCAGAAAAGTACCTGAAGGTTGCGGGTGTTTTTATCCTTCAGACCTGGATCGAAGGGCCTGATGCCAACATGCACTCGTTTTTCAGCTGTCTTGATCGTCAAGGTAATACGCTGACATCCTGTGTTATAGCAAAAAAACTCCGCCAGTGGCCACCGGATATTGGGGTAGGAGCACTCTCCATGCAGGTTCATATTGAGGAAGTGGAAAATACAGCACTTGAACTTCTCAGGAAGGTGGGCTATATCGGACCCAGTTCCGTTCAGTTCAAACAGGACGAAGTATCTAAAAAGTTCTACATCATCGAAGTCAATACCCGGCCCCCGTTGAATTTCGGATTATTTGAATCATGCGGTGTGGAAATGAGCAAAACCTTATACTGTGAGGCCGCTGGTCTTCCCCTGCCGGAGAACAGAACCATAACACGTCCGGGCGGCAAGTGGATCTCCTGGAACAAAGACCTCGCCTCTGCCTATGCCCATTGGAAAAGGGGCGACCTTACCATCAAGGAATATTTCGCCTCCCTAAGGGGGCACAAATACTCCTCCGATATCCGCAGGGAGGATCTGAGGCCTTTCCTCAGTTTCATCGGGCATAAAATCACCGGTAGGGCTCACCCGGAATGACCTGTTTGCAGCCACTACGTTGATTGTCCGAATCCAATCAGATGGATGATCTTTCAATAAATCAGGTATAGCCAAACACCCCGCACCCGATACAGAGAATCTCTTTGAGGGGTTGGCGCAGGAGTGATTTCAAAAAAAAAGACACAATTAACAGAAACAATGTCTTAAATTAGTCTATTGGGGATCCATCTTTTGCTTTAACTCCAAAATCATAAGATGAAAACAATAGGCAGTTTTTTCACCACAACAGGATCATTAAGTGTAAAAGCTTTTCTTTCAGTTGTATTGCTCATGACCTTTGCTGGAAATTTACGTTCCCAAAGGATTACAATTGATGGGAATGAATTTCAGGTATTCGGTAAGGAGATCTTCATGAACGGGGTGAATACCCCCTGGGACAACTGGAACGATTTCGGAGGGGATTATGACCATGAATTCTGGGATAATGAGTTCCGGAAAATCAGGCAGGCTGGCGGGAATGCTTCCAGGATCTGGATTACCTGTAACGGGGATGTGGGGATCAATATCAGTGCAGAGGGAGTGGTGAGCGGAGCAACAGAGGCGCATTGGGAAGACCTGGATGATATGTTTGACCTGGCAGCCAGGCATCAGGTATACATTATGGCAACCCTGATTTCGTTTGATCATACCAAAAATACCTATGAGAAGTATCAGCGTTGGCGGAACATGTTCGCAGATACGGCAAAAGTGAGCAGCTATGTAGGTAATTATGTGATACCATTCATTCACAGATATAAAGAGAATCCCTATCTCTGGTGCATTGATATATGCAATGAACCGGAGTGGATGCATGACAATACGGAATGTGGCAACATTCCATGGGACAGGTTGCAGTACTTTGCAGCCAGGGTAGCAGCAACAGTGCACGAAAACAGTGCTGTGCTGGTTACGCTGGGCAGTGCAGGCACCAAATGGAACGGAACATGCCCCGGTTGCCTGGGGAATTTCTGGAGTGACCGGAACTTACAATCACAATACAACTCATCCAAAGCATACCTTGATTTCTATTCTCCTCATTATTATGGATGGAATGTCAGGTATTTCGGGAATTTTGCCCTGGATATGACGCCCGCCGATTACGGTATCGATGACCGCCCCTGCATGATTGGTGAAAATCCTGCCGGGGGTGTTTTCAGACAGGATTCCACAGGAAGGAATAACCTGGAGGTACCTATGAGCGAAGCATTTATAAAGAGCTACGAGAATGGATGGAAGGGGCTGCTGGTTTGGACCTCAAATGGTGTGGACAGGAACGGAACCCTTGAGGATTGCGGACCGGGCCTTACTGCCTTTCAGAAGAAATATCCCGAACTGGTTTCTCCCAAACAGTGATATCTATGATGAATGTGATGGGAATAGCATGAGTACTGTCAGCATTCAATCCTCTGATTTCAAAACCACTATCTAACGTTGTATTATTCAGAATGAAAAAATTACATGATGAAAACCCCAGTTATGATGATCAGGAATATCCTCCTTATCAGCTCTATCCTTTTGGTTTGTTTCACCGGGAAGGCTCTTGGCCAGAATAAGAACCAACCATCCGATTTCAGAAAAGAGGTTGTTGCCCTCCTGTTCGACTATAAACTTGAGGATGCGCTGGCTTTTTCGGATAAATCGAATGCAGATGCGGTTGAGGTAGCCGCTGCGAAAAGCACTGCGTATTCTCTGATGGGAAACAGGGATGAAAATCAGAAATATATCGATCAGGGAATGAAACTGGTGGAGCCGTACAAATCCATGACAGACGATTACAACATACAGGTGGCCATGGCCATTTCTTATGCCGTTCAGGCGAATCTCTCGGGTTTAAAGAAGAAGGCGGAACTATCCCAGATCTCCATCAGGCATGCGAAGAGAGCTGTGGGGCTCAATCCGGAGTTGGCCCATGCAAATTTCATCCTTGGAAGGTATTATTTCGAGCTTTCAGGAATGAGTTCAGCCACAGCCAAAATCGCTAAAAATTTTATCGATCCTCAGGATCTCAAAAACGCTTCCTATAAGCTGGCACTCTCATACCTTGAAAAAGCAAGCAAAGTGGCGCCGGATCGGTTTCTTTACCTCTACTATACAGGCGCTGCCCATGAGAAGGCGGGCAATAAAGAGAAGGCCATGTCCTTCTACCGGGAAGCCGACAGGAAAAAAAGGTATACCGCGGATGACAAGCAGGCCAGTAAAGAACTTGCCAAACATCTGAAATAGAGCGTCTCCGATCCACTCCGCCTACTTGACTCGCCTCTGTAAAACTGGTGTGAAATGTGCCGGTGTGCTTCGATCTATTTGCTAAGATGGTCCTGTGCAACCAGGAATAACATCATTCGTCTTTTGATCATATAGGACTTTTAGCGACTGTTATGTTTAAATACCTTCTACTCACCGTCAGGATCTTCTGGCGAAATCCATTCTATTCTCTGATCAATATCCTGGGTCTTTCTCTGGGTCTGGCTTCATGCCTGGTCTGTTACCTTCATCTCTCTTATGAATTGGGCTATGATCATTTTCATGAACAAAGGGATCATTTGTACCGTGTGGTAACAGGAGATATGGAGGAGAACGATTACTGGGTCATGATGGCAGCCCCCGTACCCCCTGTGCTGAAGACCGAGTTCCCTGAAATTAGGGAGTATGTGCGTATGGGATTCTTCAGCTGGGATCCCAAAGTCCTGGTGCAGCACGGTGAAAAATTCTTTAATGAAAGAAATTTCTTCATGGTGGATCCCTCCTTTTTCACAGTGTTTTCATATAGGATGATTCTGGGGGATCCGGAAACTGCTCTGTCGGATAGAGACGGAGTGGTGATCACCGAGTCGAACGCCACCAAATATTTTGGTGATGAAGATCCACTGGGGAAAGTGATACGAGTAAATGGAGAACGTGAATACAGGGTGACAGCCGTTATTGAGGATGCACCGCATAATTCGCACCTGGACTATTCCTTCCTCATCTCATTCGAGAATTTGCCTGCGCTATATGGCCCACAGGCCCCTCAGTCGTGGGGTGGGTACAATTATTATGCATACGTGCAGCTGGAACCAAAGGCTGATGTTACTGCTCTTGTGGGAAAAATAAAGAACTACGAGTTTCAGGCCACGGAAGAGCGATTGGTCTCGTTTGAGAACTTTGACCTTCAGCCGGTCAGTGACATTCACTTTATGTCTAACCGGGGAAATCTCAAACCGGCGTACAATATGTCCTATGTTTATATCTTCTGGGCACTTGCCATCTCTCTGCTCTTTATCGCAGTGATCAATTATATCAACCTTACCACAGCTCAGTCCGAGCACAGGATTCAGGAAGTGGCCCTCCGAAAGACGGTTGGAGCGGCCAGGTGGAAGATTATCATTCAGTTCATGTTCGAAAGCCTGATCTCCGCAGTAATTGCATTGGTTTTTGCAGTGATGCTCCTCAAACTGATGCTTCCATTTCTCAACGGATTATTCGAGAACAGGATGGTCCTCAACCTCGGGGACAGCTCTTATATCTTATTGTTGCTGGGGGTCACCCTGGTTACCGGGATCATTGCCGGGAGCTATATTGCATATTTTGTTTCAGGCCATCGTCCGGCACTGATTCTGAAAGGGGTGATCAAAATACGATCCCGCGATATCCACCTGCGAAAAGCTTTGATGTTTATTCAGTTCGGTATTGTGACTTTTCTGATTATCAGCAGTCTGACCATACTGGACCAGTTCAGGTACATGCGTGATATCGATCTTGGATTGGACAAGGACCGGGTGGTGGATTTATTGATATTTGACCAGGAAGCTAAGAAGAAAATCCCTTTGCTGAAACAGGAGATACTGAAATCACCGTTAATTATCAGTGCCGGGGCATCCGCATTTCAACCGGGAGCTGCAAACTTCAATCAATCCGTAAAATGGGAGGGCCAGCAGGAAGATATGTCCATGTTTCTGATACCGGTGGATAAGGATTATATATCTACCATGCGGATGAGCCTGATAGAAGGGGATATGGAACAGATCCAGGCCTTTTCAGACAGTAGCTACACATGGGTGCTCAATGAATCGGCAAGGAACGCCATAGGATGGGAGCAGGCCTACGGTAAATCCTTCACAGCATTTGGAAGTGATCGATCCATCCGTCCTGTTTCTGGTGTTGTCAGGGATTTTAAGTTCATGTCACTCCACCACGACGTGAGCCCACTGGCACTTGTGGTGGGTAACGCCTTCTCGATGGATCGGCTTACTGTCCGTCTTGCAGCAGGAAATATACCCGATGCAATGTCGTTCCTTGAGCAGAAATTCAGAGAAACCTTGCCCGGCATTCCATTTGAGTATAAGTTCTTCGATGAATCCATCGATCTTTTGTATGGGGAGGAAGCCCGTTCGGGAAGGATCATTGGTACCATTACCGGAATTGTCATCATTATTGCTCTGTTCGGACTGTTCGGCCTGCTATCCTATACCCTGAAGGAGAGGAGGAAAGAAATGGCCATCCGGAAGGTACATGGAATCAGTATTCTGCGATTGTCGGTCCTGGTGACCAGGCAATATATGATCCTGATACTGCTCAGCGGTACTGTTGCCTTACCGGTGGCATGGATCCTGATGAACCAATGGCTGCAGCGATTTGCCTACAGGATCACTTTAACCACCGGACTGTTTGTACTCTCCCTGGCCATTGTGATTATCCTGGTCCTGATTACCATATTGAACAGGACTGTCAAAACGGCAAGGGAGAATCCGGCTGAAGCACTACAATACGAATAATCTGACAATTACACCTGGTCTTTCAAGTCAAACTCTCTGATGAAATTAATCGGCACTCGGAGCCCGGATTCCCGATTTTTTTGTAATTTATATTAACATAGCTATATACATGTTTGCTACAGGCCTGTCATTCAAGATACAGTTTAAAATCTCCCTGTTAATTATTGCTTTAGGCATTCTGCCTGATCCTGATTGTTTTGCAGACAAAGGTTCGGGAGAATCTGGCTCGGGTTCCCTAAGTTCTCAACCACCAGACACGGTTGCTTTGTATTCCCCGTTTGATCTCAGCCTGGATGTGCCTGTTACGGTAGAATTCTCATGGTACAGGCAGATCCATTCTTCCTATTACCAATTACAATTATCCGCAATGCCTGATTTTTCTGCGCTGTTGATAGACCAGGTGAACATCACGGACACAATTTACAGGGCCGGTGATCTGGCTCTATCAACCACCCATTACTGGCGTGTAAGGGCAATGAATGTTGCCGGCGAAGGGGCCTTCTCGGATGTATGGGGTTTCACTACCTCCAAGGATCCCACGGTTGGGTTAGATAGGGGATCTGCAGTGGATATGAAAGATTTGCTCACAGTATTCCCGAATCCATTCAATAGGCAGACCAGTTTCCGGATTCGCGGTTTTCAGAATCAGGATATAGTTGTAACGATTGTGGGCAGCAATGGACAGTGCATATGGAAAATCCAGGACCATCCGGATCAGAATGGAACATATGAAATGACCTGGGATGGGTGTGATCAGCATGGGATCCGGGTTGGTGACGGGCTTTATTTAGTTGTTTTGCAGATCGGAAAACATCTGATTTACCGGAAAATCATGAAAATAGAATAGGCCTCATGGCATCACCACTTATTCACTTCGAAGCTTCGGGTAGGATGCGGCGAATCGTTTCAGGACTGTTGCTCCTGGTTGGTGCCAACCTGTTTTCACAGGCACCTAAGGTTGAAAACGTCTGGTTTGAGCAGCGCACAGATGGTTCACTCCTGGTGGACATCTATTACGATCTGACTGCTGCAGGGGGCATTGCGCCTGAAATCAGCTTGGCGGCTTCGGACGATAATGGAGTAACGTGGGACCTGACCTGCGAGAGCCTGAGCGGGGATATCGGGGATAATATCCCGCCCGGGGCAAACAAGCATATCGTATGGAATTTTTATGCCGATCAGCCCAATCGGAGCGGCTCGGATTATCGTTTCCGGATCACTGCAGACCAGGAGATATGCGGTGCGACCATTACGGAAGATTTCATCCTGACGGAGGACCTGGATTGCCGTAATATGCAAGATGGAGCCATAAAAATCATTGCCGATGATGTTACCCTGGATATGGGAGGACATACCCTCTCCGGGGGATGGCGACAGGAGAACGTGGCCGGCATTTTTATTCAGAACTCGAACAGGATTACCATCCGAAACGGGATTGTTGACCATGGATTTGCCTGGGGAATAGGCATTGATCATAGCGACAGTGTTACCATTGAGGATATGGTCATCCGTGACCTACAGTTTGCGGACGGTGATACATTCGTAATGGGTGTGGCTACGGGTGAAAGCCATGGGGTGATTGTCCGGGATTGCCAGTTTGAATATCTGGATGTCCATCACAAGGAATCGGTTGTGTTCGGAAACAATTCCACCTTTACTGTAGATAACATTGAGGTGAAGGGTGGAAGTGTTGGGGTGAATATCAGCGGGATGGATATTTCCAGCACAGGTACGGTCACCAACAGCAGATTTTATGTCGGCAGGCTTTGTGGTGTATTGGTCCACCAGACGACCGATGCAGTCATCAAGAACAATCTTTTCGAGGGCTGCGGTGGGGTTTACGTAGATCCCTATTTACCGGGACTGATCAGCGGACTGGTGATTGAACAAAATCTGATCAAAGACGGAACTGAATCTGCAGGTGTCCATCTCCGGGGAGGAACTTTCACAACCATAAGGAGCAATGAAATCCTGAACAATTACCAGGGGATCATCCTGGATAAGAGCATTGAATGCTATCATTACGGGTACGAAGATGAAAACTGCTTTTTTTCTACCGACAACCTCATCGAAAACAACATCGTACTAGGAAATTACATTGATCTTGAACATCATGACAGCTGCTCCGGGAACAGATGGATCAACAACACCTACGAGACAGCCATCGGTATGGAGATTTACCAGGTGGGGCCGGCAACGGCAAAGGACGGCCTTGCTGAGGTTGATTCACTGGCGAAATCGCTTATAACGGATGCAGAACTGATCGAGGTAGCCGCAGCTGAAGTGGATACATTTGGTCAGCATTATACCTGGATATATAATTATAGATCAGAAAGCAGGCAGCAGTACTATCAATTCTGGTACCATGATGGTAGACCTATTTTCAGGGACACAATATACAATCCGTGGTTTGATCATAGCAATCCTATCATTGATCCATGGATTGACAGCGATTCGGCGATTGTAATTGCAGACGCTATGGGGGGAAAGGATTTCAGAAGCCAGCATGAATTGCTTTCTATAGAAATGGGCATGCTGAATACACACTGGCTATATTGGGGCATTCACTACATAGCGGCGGATACAGCATTTTCGGTTGAATTCGATGCATTATTGAAATAATGCATCCATGAAGTAATTGATTACCGAGGGACATTCAGAATTCAGAATTGTGCCAAACCTATGCGTAATTTGCAGTGGTAGCTGTGATATGGCGCAGATTGAATGAACAACTCGACCTCTCCTTCTTCAAGAAAAGAGTCTATTTCATCACCATCAGGTCAGAAGATTTTGTAACCACGAGGAAGATAATTAAACTGTGATAAGGTCAAATGACCATCGGAAGCCCCCGGTTCACGCCGGGGGTTTTTCTTGCACAGATGGTTCAGGCATCGGTTCAAAACCGTTAGGAAATTAAGCAAAAACTAGCTAATTTACTTATCACCAAAATCCTCAAACCATGAATACTTCTGATAAACATTTTTCCGGATTTAATCCGCATACCTGTTGCCCTGGCTGTGATCATCATATATCCACAAATGGAATGAGCAGAAGGAAATTCATCAAAGTTGCAGGCGGATCAACGTTCACAGTTGCGGCACTGACCGGACTATCGTGGGAAGCATTTGCAGGTTCTGGTCCTTACGATGAAGCCGGTATCGTAAGACGACCTCTTGTAGTTAAACCTATTCTGGTATACAGTACCCCGGAATACAAACACCAGTCAAGCTGGCGCTCATGGGGAGGAATCCAGACCGAACAGGATGCAAGGGATGAAATATCAAGAATAACCGGAGAACTGAAAGAAATGGAAAATCGTGCTGATTTCCCGGTAGAGTTCTTACCGGCCGCAGGTATCCGGGAACCAGGTGATGTCCCCGGTATCCTTGATCTGGATTCCGCTGATATCCTGCTGATCTATGCAGCCGGTGGTTGGATGGATACCTTTGATGCGCTTCATAAGAAGAACAAGGATATGATCTTCTTCTGCCGGCATAAGTCGGGTCCGGTCTATTTGTGGTATGAAATTATCAGTCCAAGGTACCTCAGGCAGCACACCGATAAACTGGCGGTAACCGGAGTGGAAGAGGATGATGTTGTAATCGACAGCCAGGATGAGATCCTGTGGAGGTTAAGATCCCTTTGTGGATTAAAAAACACCCTTAATTCAGGGATTATTGCCGTAGGTGGTGCAGGTGCATGGGCACAGCCCGAAGGAGTGGTTCCTGCAATGGTTGAGGATAAATTCAAGTTCAATATCCAGACTTTGTCTTATGAGGAGCTGGGCGGACTGATCACCGAAGCAAGAAATGATAAATCTGCCGTAAACCGGGCAAAGAAAAGGGCAGGGGAATATCTGAACGACAGTGGAATCAGCATGGAAACAGAGCACTCCTTTGTAGATAATTGTTTTTTACTGGACGAGGTATTACGCAAGGTGATGGAGAATGCAAATTGCAGGGCTATCACGATCAATGGATGCATGGGGACCATCATGCCATTGAGTGAAACATCTGCATGCCTGACTCTCAGCACGCTGAATGATGACGGATACCTGGCTTTCTGCGAATCGGACTTTGTAGTTATACCGGCAGGAATGTTGTTGGCAAATATTTCCGGCAGGCCGGTATTCCTGAATGATCCAACCTATCCGCACGACGGGATCATTACCCTTGCACATTGTACTGCACCGAGGCGGATGGATGGCCAGAAGAAGGAACCCGCAAGGATCCTGACCCATTTTGAATCGGACTACGGAGCGGCACCAAAAGTAGAAATGCATAAAGGGCAGATCGTTACAAATATCATTCCTGATTTTCAGGTCAGCAAATACCTCGGATTAAAAGGTACAATCATCGACCATCCCTTTATGGATATCTGCCGGTCGCAGATCGACATAAGCTTTGAAACCGACAGCAACACTCTGGCCAAACGGATGCCCGGCTTCCACTGGATGACCGGGTACGGAGATTATATGAAGGAGACAGGTTATGCCCTTCGCAAGATTGGCATCGAGTGGGATGTAATATAAATCTGACCTTTCACTCGGCTCACCGCTCGTGGCGGATTGCTTCAGCAGGGAAGCCTGGAGACTAGAAAAACAGAAAAACCAGGCTGTGCCTGGTTTCTGCTTGAAATGTGAACTAGGCAGGAGTCGAACCCGCAACCTCCTGATCCGTAGTCAGGTGCTCTATCCAGTTGAGCTACTAGTCCCCTTTGTGCATGCCTGTAAAGGAATGGCCTTTCAAAGCGATTGCAAATTTAATCAATTCCAACCAATAACAAAACCGGTTTTACATTCAGGAATTTGTATTTTTGGTGAAACCCAGTCTCCATGAGAAAGATACTCAGAATTATACTGATCACCATTGGATCATTGCTTCTGCTGATGATCCTGTTACCCCTGGTATTGAAGGGCAGGATCGAGGAAGAGATAAAGAAGCGGATCAATCGGGAAATCCGCGCACAGGTGGAATGGACACGATTGAGCGCCAGTCTGTTCAGGGGATTTCCCACCCTGAGTGTCTCCCTGCATCAATTGACGATAACAGGGGAAACCTACTTTGACGGGGATACCATTGCCTCCCTGGAACGGTTCGAGCTCAGAATGGATCCGTTCAGTGTATTCAGGAAGAAGATTGATGTACACTCGGTATTGCTCCACAAGCCCGTGATCAGGGGTGAGGTACTGGAGAGTGGTGAGGCCAACTGGGAGGTGTTCCCGGAGCAGGATCCGTTGCAGGAGTCAGTGGATCCTGAATCGGAACCTGACATCGGTTCCGGTGGGGAAGGGGATGAGATGGTTGTGTCGTTGAAAAAGCTGGTTCTCTCCGACGGGAGTCTGAGGTACCTCGATCGCGCATCCGGGGTGGAGGTAAGTGTGGGCAGGATGGAGATGGAGCTTCAAGGTGATTTTTCAGGGGAGCGGACCGATGTGACCCTCTTCCTGGAGATGCAGGACCTGGATGCCGAAGTAGGCGGGATCCGGTACTTCAAGGAGGGAGACGTTCAACTGGAGATGGAGGCGGATGCCAATCTGATTGAGAACCGTTACAACGTGACGAAAAGCATGCTCAGATTGAACGATCTGGAATTGGGAATGGATGGTGCTGTTACACTTCATGATGATGGGGGGTTGTCACTGGATCTGCACTATCAGACAAAAGAGACCTCTTTTCAGACGCTTCTCTCCCTGATCCCCGCCATCTACAGGAATGAATATGAAACATTGCGCACGGCAGGAAATTTAAGCCTTGGAGGAGATATCAATGGGATACTGAAAGATACGCTGCTGCCCGATGTTACACTGGCTCTTCAGGTGACGGACGGCTATTTCAGCTACCCGGATCTTCCCAGGGATGTATCTGATGTGCAGATGAATCTCAGCGTGGATTACAAAGGAACAGACAGGGATGCCAGCGTGGTAGATATAGATCAGCTTCATTTTAAAATGGGGGAGGATCCCTTCCAGATGCGGCTCTATGTGGCCCATCCCTTTTCCGACATGCATGTGGCGGGTGCGGCGGTGGGAAGGATCGATTTCTCCTCCATCGGGGATATTGTACCGCTGGAGGATATTCAGCTGGATGGGTTACTGGAGGCCGATCTTCGCTGGGATACCCGGATCTCCACCCTGGAGGAGGAGAGATACGATGAAGTGGATCTGGAGGGAACGCTCGCCGTCTCAGATTTTCTGCTCGAAGTTCCTGACATTCCGGTCCCGGTCCGGGTACACCTGTTAAACATGGCATTTACTCCCCGTCTGGTAGCGTTGCAGGACCTGGACCTGAACCTGGGATCCTCCGATCTTCAGATGGAGGGTGAGCTCTTCAATTTCATACCCTATGTCTTCGATGACCAGGTGGTTCATGGAACACTGCATGTCACCTCGACACAATTGAATATCAGCGATCTCCTTCCCATGGATGATGCGCCTGCCGAGGAGGTATCCGGCGATTCAGCCTCTGTGCAGGCGGAGGAGGATCTTGCGGAGCTTGCTCCAGCTGATTCTCTGGCTGTTCCGATTGGCTACAAGATCCCGGATAAGATCGATTTTAGCCTTTCTGTAAACATGGATCGGGTGGAAATGAACCAGATCGTGGCCACCAGGGTGGAAGGAGGGGTCAGGCTTGATGAAGGAATGCTCTATCTGGACCACCTGAAATCGGAAATGCTGCAGGGAACCATCGATCTGACCGGGAAGGCAGATACCCGTGGTGAGTATATGAATGTGGAGGCTACGGTTGTGGTCAATGGCATAGATATCCCAACTGCCTATGAACAATTGATCTCGGTGGAACGCCTGGCACCCATGGTCAGGTATTGCAGGGGGAGGGCCCATGCAAATATGCAATATTCGTCCTACCTGGATAACAATTTAACTCCGCTGTACGAATCCATTGATGCGAAGGGAAAGATCTACACTGAAGATCTGCAGATCTATAATCTCCAGGGATTCGTGAGCATCAGCGATATGATCAGGAATGAGAAATTCCGTGAGATGGCTCCCGATGAGGTGGAGATTGATTTTACGATTCTCAACGGCAGGGTGGTGGTCGATCCGTTTGACATCGATTTTGACGATTCAAGAATAACAGTGGCAGGCTCGCATGGGTTGGATCACAGCATTGACTATCTGGTCAATATGGATATTGCGAAAAAGGATCTTGGAGAAGGGGCCATGGGTATGGTCAACAGCATGACAATGATGGCCAGGACCATGGGGATGCAGGTGGCCCAGTCCGACCACGTGAATGTGAAGGCAACCATTACCGGAACCTTCAATAAACCCAACGTAAAAACCGATCTGAGCGGGAACCTGGGAACCCCGGGGACCAGTGTCAGGGAGCAGATGGAACAGAAGGTATCGGAGGAGATTGAGGCAGCGGAAGAGGAGCTTCGGGAAGAGGCATCTGCGAAAGCGGAACAGATTATTTCCGATGCGGAAAAGGAAGCTGAAAGGATGGTTGAAGAGGCAAGCAAAAAAGGGGAAAAACTTGTTAAAGAGGCGGAGCTTCAAGGGGAAAACCTCATCAAGGAGGCAGGCAGTAATCCGTTGAAGAAACTGGCTGCCGAACGTGCTGCCCAGGAATTAAAATCTCAGGCTGAGAAGCAGTCTGAAAGGATGGTCATTGAGGCAGAAAAAAGGGCCGAAGAGATGGTGAAGAGGGCCAGGGAGGAAGCTTCCCGGCTATAAAAAAAGGCTGTCTCAGATGAAACAGCCTCCCAATTAATGCTTTCCGTTTGAAGTTAAAACTTCTTTTCCTTGATGCGAGCTTTTTTACCGGTCAGGTCACGGAAATAGAAGATGCGGGCCCTGCGAACGCGACCGTGCTTGTTGATTTCCACTTTTTCAATGAAGGGGGATGCCGCCGGAAAGATCCTTTCTACTCCTATGTTTCCCGACATTTTCCGGACGGTGAAGGTTTCGGTGTGTCCCTTTCCACGGCGCTGGATCACCACACCCCTGAAGAGCTGTACACGCTCTTTGTTCCCTTCTTTGATCTTGTAGTGAACGGTGACGGTATCGCCGGCACTGAATTTGGGTAATTCATTCTCCGGAGCGTATTGCTGGTCTACGACCTTCATCAAATCCATGATTCTATATATTTATCGGCAGTCGCCTCATTTTAACAGGTCGCAAAAGTACAAAATATTTTCTTTTTGCAGTAAGATTCTGCAAGATTTATTAACAGCGAATTTTAACCTTCCCTCCTGATCAGTGCCCTTCCGGATCCGGAGCCCGCAATTTCTTGCCGGTATCCTTCACCACGATCGCTTTCCAACTTTCGGAATAACCAGGTTGATCGGGCGACAACGGGTAGCCATCCGGGCTTCGCAGGAACACACCATTTTCCTCCTGCTTGATGTTGCCGTCAATATATTTCACAAGGAGGAACTGCCCCAGCTCCTTGTACCTTTTCACCGTGTACGCCCCGGTACTCACCGAATAATTGGTGATGAACTCCCGTGCCATTTCAGGATCGCTCTCGTACAGTACCTGGGCTGCGGCATCAATCGCGGGAACCTCGGTTACATATTTGTTTTCCAGTTCTGACTGTACTTTCCACACATCCTCCATCATCAAATTATACCGCAGGTAGCTGAAATTGGAGACAAAACTGAAGGTCCAGAATGCAGAGGTCTCGGAATAGGTGAGCAGATCACCGTTCCCTACTGCGTAAGCTTCCGGAATCCTGGTCATTCCGCAGTACATGGGCACATAGGTGGTGGCTGCAGCATCATCGATCCCGAACCATAGGATCCCACCCAGCCAGTCGGGCTTCATGGGACGGCTTTCAGCCACAAATGAGAATCCGGTCTGCTGCGTGGCGGTTGCCCTTTCATTGCAGTAGGTCTTGCCATTGTAGGTCCAGGTAAGGGGCCTCCAGCGGTAGGGGAGACCGAATGGTCCGGCTCCGGCATCCTGGGTCATATCCAGTTCCGTTCCCTCCAGGTGATCCCTCATGAAATGCATCAGGTCCTGGTTTGAAAGCTTCCGGTTGGGTTTGATATAGAGCGGCATCCTGTTTTCCAGGTCCGATCCCTTCACATAGTCGAAGTATTGCTCCATGTCGTCACTCACCTCCTTGAAAAAGGACCAGACGCGTACTTCACAGAACCTGGCTCCGCTGAAGTCCACCGGTGCGTAGGTATCGGAGAAGCTGAATTCCTCATCGCTCCCCTCATAGTAACCCATTTCCCGTGCAAAAGAGATCACATCCGGGGCATAGAGGCAATTCTCCGGATCGTCCAGGGGGAACTGCCTGATTCTTGCCTGGTTCGCATGACCGGAAACGTACCCGTCAGGGATCCGTACGGCGACCCACACGGCACCCTTGTTGCGGTTAAAGGTCCTTCCCCCTTCAGTGACCATATCAGTTCCTTTTCCGATCATCTCCATGATCCATACCTCGTTCTTATCAGCAATGGAAAAAGATTCCCCGGAACTGTAATATCCGTATTTGGCAACCAGGTCGCCCATGATCTGAATGGCTTCACGTGCGGTCCTGGCTCTTTGAAGTGTGATATACATCAGGCTGCCATAGTCTATGATGCCGGTGGTGTCTCGCAGTTCACTCCGACCCCCGTAGGTGGTTTCGCCAATGGCTACCTGGTGTTCATTCATGTTACCGACCACAGAGAAGGTACGGGAAACCTGGGGAATCCTGCCCAGGAATTTATTGGTATCCCATTCGTAAACATCGTACATGGTACCCGGTGCATAATTTGCAGAAGGCCTGAAATAGAGTTCCCCATACAGAACATGGGCATCTGCTGCGTAGGTGATCATAGCCGACCCGTTCACGGAAGCACCCGGGGTAACCAGGAAATTCGTACATGCCAGGGTCAACCCTGTCCATGTAATCAGCAAAAGTGTGGTTGCAATAAATTTATTTTTCATACCGTATATTTTTCGAAGCCGTAAATATTTCATTTTTATTTCAGACTACCAATAAGGGTGCTTGAAGAACATCATTTGCACCAGTGTATGCATTGCAGTGTCTGAAAAGGATATTCTTATTTTTTTATACCCCCATATTTTGAACGGGTTTATCCGTGAAATAGAGTGGTTGCTGTACCACCTCCCCCCTCATATTGGATCCGGATTTGTTAAAATATATTAAAAATTCACAGATCACATAAAATTAACATGAAAATGCTTGTGGGGTCACTGAATTGTATCTAAATTTGTGGCATATTATTTGAGGTAATAGTAGTATCTATTCAGATATAGTTTTAGTTAGTAGTTTTAGTTGGTAGTTTTAGTTAGTGTTGTAGAAAAGGATCAGCCTCCCGGCAGATCCTTTTCTTTTTTAACTGAAAATCAGACCGGCTATCGATTCTCTCTCCGAATCCGTTAACCTGTAATGCAATCCTCCGGCCTTGTTCCTGTTCATCAGCGAAAGGATCTCACCTTTTTTTGAATCGTCGATGGATGCCTGCTGGCATCGAACCGGGCTTCCCAGGGTGGTGAACAGGGCTTCAAACTCAGCTATGGCAGCTTCGACGGTATCCGTTCCGAACAATGCCATCCCGATCTCCCGGATCTGTTCTCCTGCACGCTCTTTCATGACTTTTAACCAGGCAGGGTAGATGATGGACAGTGTGGCTCCATGCGCAGTATCGTAAAGAAAGGAGAGTACGTGTCCAAGGGCGTGAACCCCCCAGTCACCAGAATCTCTCCCATAGATGGTGGTATTGTTCAATGCATTGGTTGCAGCCCACATAATCCTGGCCCTGAGGTCATAGTTGGCCGGGTCGTTCATAAGCAGGGGGCCCGATTCCATGGCTTCCCTGATGATCGAGACCACAAATTTGTCAGACAGTGAGGCATCACCCTTCCCAAACCACGCTTCCAGGCAGTGGGCTATCAGGTCCACAATTCCGTATGCGGTATAATCAGGTGGAACGGAGATGGTATAGGTGGGATCCAGGAATGAATGTGCGGGATAGATCATTTCGTTCCTGTAACCGATTTTCTCCATGGTTTCCATGTTTTGCAGAACCGCTACCCCATTCATTTCCGTACCCGTGGCTGCAAGTGTGAGGACTGCCATGAGGGGGAGGGCTTTTTCCGGTGTGCATCCTCCGGTCATCACCTGCCAGGCCTCACATTCGCTGGCAATACACAGGGCTACGATCTTGGCGGAATCGATCACGCTCCCTCCGCCAACAGCGACAACCATGTCGACCCCTTTGGCCTTCCCGAGTTGGGCTGCTTCGTTCACATGATCCACCAGCGGGTTGGGCTTAATGCCGCTGTATTCCGTAACTTCGATCCCTTTCAGCTGAAGCTGGGCCAACGTGTCATGGTAACTTCCGTTTCTCAGAACGGAGCCTCCGCCGTAAACCAGCAGGGCGTGTTTTCCCAGGGCCTCTGCATTTGCTCCCAAACCGTTCACCACACCATGGCCGAAGTGCAGTTTGGTGGGATTGTAAGCAATGAACTGATTCATACTTTCATTGTGTTTATGGTAAATAGATGGTGCCGGCCGAGAGGTCCCGGGGACCCCCTGTTACACTTGCCAGGCTGTTGATTTCGCTGCGTATTCTCAATAATCCGAGCAACGCAAAGATAAGTGCTTCTTTGAATTCGACCAGGTTCCTGTCAGGGATCACCAGGCCGGCCACCGCATGTTTCCTGATCTTTTCCACCAGAGCGGTATTATACGCACCTCCGCCGGTGACGAGCACAGAATGGGCTCCCGTAAGTGCAATTCCCTTTCCGATTTGAACAGCAAGGTGTTCAACCGAGGTGGCCATCAGATCCGGTACCGGGAGGTGAGCTTTTTGGAGCAAAGGGAGAAACTGCTCCAGAAACCATTCCCTTCCCAGTGATTTAGGGGAAGGCAGACGATAATACCCCAGGTTGTTCAACGCCTCCAACAGGGTGCCAACCACCCGGCCGCTCTTTGCAATATCTCCCTGATGGTCGAAAGGTTTGCCCTCAAGTTCAGCCAGCCAGTTCAGCGGGAGGTTGGCCGGTCCGATGTCGAATGCGAGCCGCTTCCCGGAACCATCATCATATGATATATTGGCAAATCCACCCAGGTTCAGACATGCCTCAAAGCCGCCGAACAGGAGGCTGTCGCCCACCGGGACAAGCGGGGCTCCCTGTCCGCCCTGTTTCACGTCCTCTTTTCTGAAATCGTTCACAACCGTGATCCCTGTCAGATCTGCCATGATCCTGCCGTTCCCGATCTGAAGGGTGACCCCTTTGGAGGGTTGGTGCAGGATGGTATGACCGTGGGAGGAGATCAGATCGGGTTCCAGTTGATACCCGGCATGGAATTGATTCAGTGCGGATGCGTAATATTCACCAGCCTCCCTGTCGAGACGTTCTATGTCATGCTGGTTCCAGTGAATAGCCTGATTCAGTTTATCGGAGAGGGCAGCAGGGTATGGGATGGTCTCGGCATGGAGGATCCGGTAATGCCACTGCAATCCATCGAGGGTGAATTCACAACATGCCAGGTCCACCCCATCGGCGGAGGAACCAGACATCAGACCGGTGACAGTATAATGGTTTTCCATGGTTACAGCACTACCATGTAAAGGTAGTATGATAGAGGTTCACATTTCCTTTGGCATCGGTGACGTAAAGCTCCAGCTCATGCATTCTGTCCGGTTCAATCCGATCCCGGTCAAAAGTGTAGAACAGCAAATCATTCTTGGGGTCGTATTCGAACAGGACCCACTGGTTATCCAGGTAACCTTCGTAGTCCTCTATACCTGACAGGTTGTCCCGAATGGTAAACCTGATATCAGCGGCCCCGCTGATGGTCTCCTGATCGATTTTTCTGAGCGGGATAATCTCAGGTGGGACGGTATCAATTGCCACGGCAAAGGGCCCGAAACTTCTGGGCGTGGCCACTACCGCCCCGTTATCGTATGCTCCTCCCGCCTCCTCCAGTTCATCATCTTCGTTGTAAGTGACCAGCAACAGCTTGTCACGCCATTCCGGATCCGGAGGAGTATATGTGATAGCAAGGTTGTAAGTCAGGTGCAGCGGTGTTTCTGCATGGTGAATCTGGTAGAGGTCCGAGAGCATTCCCTCGGCACCCGGAGTTTTGGAGAAGCCGAACCGGATATCATCATACAGTGCACGGGCAGGAAGATCCACTTCAACCTCTTCGGTCCTGAAGCTGTTCGATTCATCCCACCGCATGGTTCTCTCCCCGCCTGAGGCGGTTCCCTGTTCCGGAGAGGCACCGGTAACCCCTGATATCTGAAATTCTAGCGTGGAGGAATTTCCGGCCACATCCATGGCTATCACCTTTACCTGGTGCGTATGGTCATCGGTCACCGTGATCCATCCGTCCTCCTTCAGTTTACCGTAGATCCTGAGCCGGTCATTGGGAAGCCTGTGCAACCTGCGGATCTTTTTATTCAGACTGATCCGTGCTCCGTAATCAATATGTGCGTTGATGTACCGGGTCTCTGAAAAAGCAAACTCATCCATGGTGAGGCTGTAGACCTCCTGACCATCGACTAACATGGTAAGGGCATATACACCGCACCTGTTGGAAGCTCCGTTCAGGTAATCAAAAACTTCCACCCCGATGCCCACTTTGCCCGATGCGCGGAGGGTGGTACCATAGGGAACCGTGTAGATTCCCTGGTCCCTGACGATGCGAACAGTCTGCTTTTCAGATTTTCCATTCACAGCGCTTTCCGCTCCGGCAGGAAATAAGGTGAGTGTATGGAACCTGGGGGATACCTGGTCCCTGATATCGAAACCATATTTCAGCACATTGGTGGGATGCTGGTTTCCCGAAGTCCTGATCTCAAAATGGAGGTGGGGGCCGGAACTTCCGCCCGTATTCCCGGAGTAGGCAATAAGGGCCCCCTTCTCTATGGGGATCTGTCCGGGCTTGAGGTAGAGATCGAGGGTGTGCGACCGGCGTTTGTACTGTGCGCTCCTTACAAATTCCGCAATGTCCTCCCTGTATCCGTCCAAGTGCCCGTACACGGAAGTATGACCGCTGGGATGATCAATGTAAATTGATTTTCCATAACCGTTGGCCTGAACCTTGATCCTGGAGACATAACCTTCTTCTATGGAAAAAATGGGATGGCCAATGGTCCCGTTGGTTTTGATATCAATGCCCGAATGGAAGTGGTCGGACCTGATCTCACCAAAGTTTCCCGAAAGGACCATCGGGATGCCGATCGGGGGATGAAAAGCAACATCGGCTTGTCCAGATAACTGTATAACAATTGATTGCAGGAGCAGAATGGCAAAAAGATTTCGCATGTAGCAGTGACGAATTTTGAGTTTCCCAAAGCTATACTTTTAAGTTTTATTTGAAAAAAACACGCGTTTTTTATATTAAAATAATTCTATATTTGTATCATATATCTCTGTTAAATGAGTGTTGACCAGGTTGAAATATTGGATGGGATCAAGGGAAAGATTCAATCTGTAAAGGACCGGATGCGGGAGCAAAAAGCCGAAAACGACAGGTTGAAACAGAAGAATGAGGATCTTCAGCAGATGGTTCAGCAAAAACAGGCTCTGATTGAAGAGTTGGAGCAGAAGAACCAGCAGTTATCGCTGGTGAAAAGTATCATGGCGGATAGTGAGGATGCACATGATGCCAGGATACGAATTAACAGAATAGTGCGGGAGATTGACAAGTGTATTGCTCTTTTAAACAGATAGATTGGGGATGTCCGAAGAACAGCTTTCCATAAAAGTCCAGATTGCTGAGCGGTTCTATCCCCTGAAAATAAAAAAGCAGGACGAAGAGAAAATTAGGAAGGCAGCCAAATTGATCAATGATAAGGTCCTTCAGTATAAACAGAGATATACGGATAAGGATGCACAGGACTTTATGGCCATGGCTGCGCTGCAGTTTGTAATTAACCTGCTGGATTGTCAACAACAACAAAATGTTGTATCTTTGGAAAAAGAGTTGGAGGTTTTGAACAGCGAGTTGGATGAATTATTGAACTGAGAGTAATAGCGTTCTTTACATATTAAGAGTTTGCCCGCATTGTTTCTTCAATTATTTTTGGAACTCAACATTTATTACATTGGAGCACCGCTCAGATGGTAAAAAGCAGGCCAAGCTCCGGGTTCGCCCGGATTCCGCCACAGGCGGACATTGGAAACTTGATACAATTTGGCAGCTCCACCCATGTCTTGATGGGGTTTTATAAAATTTTGGAGAAATGTGCGGGTTTTTTTATTGTTAAAATAGAAAACCTATGGAACTGATCATTTATTCATTGGTGCTTCAGTCAACCATGGTCCTGTATCTGGTGATAGGTGGAGCTTCCCTGCTTGTTGGGGCAGGGGTCACCTTTTTTATCTACAGCCTGGTGGTCAGGAGAAAAAGCAACAACCTGATCAAGGAGGCAGAGGCGGAGGCTGAGATGATAAAACAGCAGAAGATCTTACAGGCCAAGGAAAAGTTCCTCCAACTGAAGGAGGAGCATGAGAAGATCATCAATGAAAAGAATAGCAAATTAAATCAACGGGAAAATGAAGTAAAGCAGCGGGAATTCTCCATTTCCCAAAAGCAGGAGGAGCTGCAAAGAAATAATAGCGAAGCGGAGGCCGTCAGGCAGAACCTGACAACCCAGCTTGGAATTGTTGAGAAAAAGAAAGAGGAGCTGGAGCGCTCGCACCGGATGCAGGTGGAACAGCTGGAAACCATCTCGGGACTTTCGGCAGATGAAGCGAAGTCACAGCTTGTGGAATCGCTTAAGGAAGAAGCAAAAACAGAGGCCATGTCCCTCATCAATGAAATTGTTGATGAAGCCAAGATGACCGCCAATAAGGAGGCAAAAAACATTGTTATCAAGACCATTCAAAGGGTGGCAAGTGAGACTGCCATTGAAAATGCCGTTACAGTGTTCCACATTGAATCGGATGAACTGAAGGGTCGCATCATCGGAAGGGAAGGAAGGAACATCAGGGCCCTTGAAGCAGCTACCGGCGTAGAGGTCATTGTTGACGATACCCCTGAAGCCATCATTTTATCAGCATTCGATCCGGTCCGCAGGGAAGTGGCCAGGTTATCCCTCCACCAGCTTGTCACTGATGGAAGGATCCATCCGGCAAGGATCGAAGAGGTGGTGACCAAAACCCGGAAGCAGATCGAGGAGGAGATCATCGAAGTGGGAAAAAGGACGGCCATCGACCTGGGGATCCACGGGCTCCATCCCGAGCTGATCAGAATGGTCGGAAAAATGAAGTACCGTTCCTCCTACGGACAGAACCTCCTGCAGCATTCGCGTGAGGTGGCCAACCTTTGTGCGATCATGGCATCCGAACTGGGGCTGAATGCCAAGTTGGCCAGGAGGGCCGGTCTGTTGCATGACATCGGAAAGGTCCCGGATGATGAACCGGAGATTCCCCATGCAGTATTTGGAATGAAACTGGCCGAGAAGTACAAAGAAAAGGCTGAAGTATGCAACGCCATCGGTTCCCATCACGACGAAGTTGAAATGAATACCCTGCTCGCCCCCATTGTGCAGGTGTGTGATGCCATTTCAGGAGCCAGGCCAGGGGCCAGGCGGGAAGTGGTTGAGTCCTATATCAAACGACTGAAAGAGCTGGAGGCTATGGCATTGTCCTATCCGGGGGTTTTAAAAACCTATGCCATCCAGGCAGGGCGCGAACTGAGGGTTATTGTCGGCAGCGAAAAGGTATCGGACAAGGAGGCGGAGAGCCTCTCATTCGATATTGCCCGGAAGATCCAGGACGAGATGACCTATCCCGGCCAGGTAAAAATCACTGTCATCCGGGAAACCCGGGCCATCAGTTTCGCTAAATAATGAAAAGAATCCTGATCACCGGAACAGCGGGTTTCATCGGTTTCCACCTCGCCAACCGCCTTGCTGAATTAGGTTACCAGGTTACCGGGCTCGATTCCATCAACGATTATTACGACGTAGAGCTGAAATACAGCCGGCTGGAGGTTTCAGGCATTGAAAGATCGCAAATCGGTTATAATAAATTGGTAAACAGTTCAAAATATGACAATTACCAGTTTATCCAGATGCGGCTCGAAGACCGGGAGGCACTGACGGAGCTTTTTGCCAGCGGGAAGTTCCAGGTGGTGATCAACCTGGCCGCGCAGGCCGGAGTGCGCTACAGCCTGACCCATCCCCATGTCTACATCGACAGCAACATTAGCGGATTCCTGAACATCCTGGAATCGTGCAGGCACCATCCCGTCGAGAACCTGATCTATGCCAGCAGCTCAAGTGTTTACGGACTCAATAAACGGATGCCGTTTTCGGTGACCTCCAATGTGGATCATCCAGTCAGTCTCTATGCAGCCAGTAAAAAGAGCAATGAACTGATGGCGCATACCTACAGCCATCTCTTCGGGATACCCACCATCGGATTGAGGTTTTTTACTGTATACGGTCCGTGGGGCAGACCCGACATGGCATTGTTCCTCTTTACGAAGGCGATGTTGGAGGGAAAACCGATACAGGTTTTCAATCATGGACACATGGAACGTGATTTTACCTACATCGATGATATAGTGGGCGGCATCCGGGAGATGATCCTGAAACCCCCGCAGCCCGGTGGAGAATGGAATCCTGAATCTCCCGACCCTTCAGCATCTTCTGCCCCATACAGGATCCATAACATCGGCAACAGCAGCCCTGTGAAGCTCACTGATTTCATTGAGGCCCTTGAAAGGGAACTTGGCATCAAAGCGGAAAAAGAGTTCATGCCTATCCAGCCGGGAGATGTGGAAAAGACCTGGGCAGATGTCACTTCCCTGAAGGAGGATTTCGGATACAATCCGGGAACGCCCGTTGAAACCGGGATCCGCCGGTTTGTGAACTGGTACCAATCCTATTATAAAGTTTAAAAGACAAAGTGAAAAGGGAAAGAGCAGTTCAGGATCTCTTTATCAGGCTTCGCAGACTCAGGGCTTTATCTGGATGTCCCGTGCGCTCATAGGCATATTGCAGGTTCACCACCAGCCTTTCGATGATATTCATATTCGTACACGGTTTGAAGTAGAAGTCTAGCGGTTCAATTTTAAGCTGGTTGAGAAAATATTTTAACTCTTTGACTCCCAGCGCTGCCCCTTTGTCGGATGGATTGATGTAAAAAAGGATTCGGTTGGGATCTTCTCTGTACTCTTTGTCATAGTAGCAGAGAACAAAATTCCGGGGCAGGTTGACGCCAAAGATCGGCAGGTTGAGCCTGCGGGCCAGTTCGGCATATATCAGTCCGAGCAGCACGGGACTACCCTTGTAGGTATCCATCACGTGGTTGATGAGATAGAGCTGCGGCGTGTGTGCTTTTTTAAAGCTCTTGTCGAACTTGTGGATATCATACAGGAAATAGTTGATCACCTTTACCTTCTCCAGTGCGGTAAGCTCATTATTCAGTTCCAGCCAGATGTCCCTTCTGATCTTTTCCAGCATGGCATCCAGCGGATCGAAATCGAGATCGGGATATTGAAATTTTGCAACCAGGTAGGCACCGTATAACAGGTTTTTACCCCCGGTCTGGTTCCAGTGGTCCATCTGGCGCTTCAGGGAATTGAACTGGATCTGCTTGATCACGTTTTCAATTCTCTCCTGCAGTTCGGGTTTGAGTGTGACTTCCCACCTCTTCTCCAGGGGAACAACCACGTCATCACCCAGTTCAATCAGGCGGTTCATCACAGAATCGAACACCTGGTCATCCGGGTCCTCAAGGAGGTTGATCAGTGCCTCCAGCTCGTTATATCCTTGTTCATTCATACCCAGCAAGTTTATTGAGTACCTCCAGTGCCAGCTTTTCCACAGCCGGTTTATAATCTTCCAGGAAGGTGTTGGTCATTCTGTTGGCAATGGCCACACAGAGGGTGATGGCGTCATGGCCCAGCATGGCAGACAGTGCATAGAGGGCCGAGCTCTCCATTTCAAAGTTATTGATTCTGATTGAATTGAATGTAAAGGCTGACAATTTCTGAATGAGTTTATCATCACCGGGTGCGAGTCGGATGGTACGCATCTGCGGGGCGTAAAATCCGGGGGTCGATATGGTGATACCACTGACCAGTTCCGGAGAGGAAAAGAGTTCGATCAGCCTGGCAGCGCCCATGGTGAAATAGGGATCTGCCTGTTTTCTGTTCCAGCCCATGTATCCGGTGAACGCTTCACCCAGCCCGGGGACGGTCACTTCCTGATCATCCCTGTAAAAATGATACAGCCCGTCAAATCCTCCCGCGATCTCTGTCAACAGTGTTGTGCCGGGTGGGATGTCCTCATGAAGGGCGCCGCTGGTGCCGATCCTGACCAGGGTCAGTTTTCCGGGATTCTCCAGCAGGGTTCGCGATTCCATGTCCACAGATGCCAGCGCATCCAATTCGTTCAGGACAATATCGATGTTGTCGGTACCGATCCCTGTTGAGAGCACCGAATACCTTTTGTCCCTGTAATAGCCTGTGTGGGTGACAAATTCCCTG
>Ga0209536_100000983_pt1 | contig 46990 bp, 4 predicted proteins | sample DeeMarSeWOR28_12_FD_187461 | JGI IMG/M metagenome (GOLD analysis project Ga0209536, IMG submission 187461) | Marine sediment microbial communities from White Oak River estuary, North Carolina - WOR-2-8_12 (SPAdes) (version 2) | ecosystem: Environmental > Aquatic > Marine > Intertidal zone >...
CCACAGGGGGACTGTCGATAACTGTTACAGTTGCCGAGCCGTTCACTGTTCCGTTCGTTGCGGTGACGGTTCCGGTCCCGCCCATCATCTGGGCGGTGAACAATCCGAAGGCGTCTATCGAGCCGACATCGGTGGACCAGATGAAGACAACGCCCAGAAGCACGTTGTTGAACTGGTCGTAGGCGGTTGCGGTGAAGAGCTGGGTGCCGCCGACCGGCACGGAGGCCGGGTCTGGCAACACGATGATGTGGTCGATGGCAGCCGCGGTCACGTTCACGTTGGCGATGCCGGAAACGGTTCCGTTGGTCGCTGTGACGGTACCTACTCCAGGCACGACCTGGGCCGTGAAGAATCCGGTGGAGTTAACGACTCCCACATCGGTCGTCCAGATGAAGGTCACGCCGGGTATGGTGTTGTTGAAGGCATCGTATGCCGTCGCGGTGAACTGCACTGTTCCTCCGACCACCACGTTCACCGGGTCCGGCGTGACGATGATGTGGTCAAGAGGTCCGACGAAGACTGTCACGCTAGCGGTACCGGTGACCGAGCCAATCGTCGCGTTGACGAACCCGCTGCCCGGGTATGTCTGGGCCGTGAACAGGCCACCTGCGTCTATGGTTCCGACGGTGGTGGACCAGGTGAAGCCCGCGCCCACGATGACATTGTTGTAAACGTCGTAGGCTGTGGCAGTGAACAACTGCGAGTCACCGCCGAACACTGATACTGGGTTTGGCAACACTATTATGTGGTCGACAGCTCCGACGATAACGGTCACTGTAGCAGAACCACTCACGGTCCCGTTCGTCGCCGTCACGGATCCAACACCGGGGATCGTCTGAGCAGTAAGCAATCCTGATGCATCAATTGAACCTACATCAGTGGACCAGACGAAGTCCACACCGAGAATCACGTTGTTGTAAACATCATATGCGGTGGCCGTGAAGGCTTGAGTGTCGCCGACCGTTACGGTCACCGGATCTGGAATAACAACTATGTGGTCAATGGGTCCAGTCTCAACATTAACTAGGACATTTCCACCATGCGAACCGTTCGTTACAGTCACTATGACCAGACCAGGCGTCGTTGGGGCGACGAAGTAACCTGTTTCATTGATCGAACCAGCGGAACAGCTCCAATTGAACACGACACCCGGGACCACATTATTGAAGGCGTCATATGCGGTGGCGATGAATTGCACGGAACCACCCACAGTAACCGTAACTGGACTCGGAGTTATGATGATATGGTCGATCGGTCCGACCTCAACGGTCACTGTGGCGTTCCCGCTGACCGTTCCGTTCGTGGCCGTCACGGTGCCGGCTCCCGGTGTGATTTGGGCCGTCAATGTACCTCCGGCGTCGATCACACCCACATCCGTCGTCCAAACGAAAACCACGCCCATGATGACGTTGTTGAACTGGTCATAGGCCGTGGCCGTGAAGAACTGTGTTCCGCCAACCGGCACAGACGCCGGGTCGGGCGCCACGATGATGTGGTCGACGGCCGCTATCGTCACGTTAACGTTAGCGATACCGGAGACGGTTCCGTTGGTAGCGGTAACGGTGCCCGCTCCGGGGAACAACTGGGCCGTGAAGAAGCCGGTGGAGTTGATTCCGCCGACCGTCGTCGTCCAGATGAATGTCACGCCGGGTATCGTGTTATTCGAGGCGTCATACGCCGTGGCGGTGAACTGCACGGTTCCGCCCACTATTACATTGACCGGGTCAGGTGTGACGATGATGTGGTCCAGTGGTCCTACGAAGACGGTAACGCTCGCGCTTCCGGTCACCGGGCCGAACGTGGCGTTGACGATGCCTACACCGGGGTATGTCGGTGCCGTGTACAGACCGGTGTTATCTATCGTTCCCAGATCAGTGGACCATGTGAATGTGGCACCGGGTATCACGTTATTGTAAACATCATAGGCGGTAGCCGTGAATGGCTGGGTGGTTCCCGCAAACAGAGAGACCGGGTCAGGTGTGACGATGATGTGGTCCACTGGTCCCACGACCACGTTGACCGTTGCACTGTCGCTGACCGTTCCGTTGGTGGCGGTCACAAGTCCGATGCCAGGCACGGTCTGGGCTATGAGAAGTCCGGTGGCGTCCACGAGTCCGACCGTTGTCGTCCATATGAAGCCCACTCCGGGTATCACGTTGTTGTAGGCATCGTAGGCCGTGGCGGTGAAGGCCTGTGAACCACCGACCGTGACAGTCACAGGATGCGGCAGCACCTCGATGTGGTCGAGCGGCCCGATAGCAACGGTCACGGCCGCCGAGCCGCTTATGGTGCCTATCTGCGCAGTTACCGAGCCGATGGCCGGTGTTGTCTGTGCCGTGAAGAGTCCGGTCGCATCTATTGAACCGACATCCGTGCTCCAGATGAAGGTCGCACCGGGTATGAGGTTATTGTACGCGTCATAAGCGGTTGCGGCGAATGCCTGGGTGCCGCCAACCGCCACGGTTACTGGATCAGGAGTGACGATGATGTGGTCGACCGGACCGACCACCACTGTCACGGCCGCATTGCCATTGACGGTTCCGCTGGTGGCCGTCACGGTTCCCGCTCCAGGTGTGATTTGGGCCGTCAAGGTTCCGCCGGCGTCGATCACGCCTACATCAGTTGTCCAAACGAAGACAACACCCATGATGATGTTGTTGAACTGGTCGTAAGCTGTCGCGGTGAAGGCCTGCGAGCCGCCCACTTCGATGGTCACCGGGTCAGGCGTCACAATGATATGGTCGAGAGGCGCCGTGGTCACGTTCACGTTAGCGATGCCGGAAACGGTTCCGTTCGTTGCGGTGACGGTTCCCACTCCGGGGAACAACTGGGCCGTGAAGGATCCGGTCGTGTTGACGGCTCCCACATCTGTGGTCCATACAAAGGCAACGCCCGGTATCACGTTGTTGAAGGCGTCATAACCCGTGGCTGTGAACTGCAGTGTCCCGCCGGCCGCGATGTTCACCGGGTCGGGCGTGACCACGATATGGTCGAGAGGTCCGACGAAGACGGTCACAACTGATGCGCCCGTTACTGTGCCGTTCGTAGCGTTGACGAAACCGGCGCCGGGCGATGTCGGGGCGGTGAACAATCCGGTGTTGTCCACTGAACCGATGGTCGAAGTCCAAGTAAAAGTGACTCCGGGAATGATGTTATCGTAAACGTCATAGGCCGTTGCACCGAACAGCTGCGTGGTTCCGGCCAATACCGAGGCCGGGTCCGGCAGAACGATGATGTGATCTACGGCCCCCACGATGACGGTGACTACGGCAGAACCGCTTACCGTGCCGATCGTTGCGGTCGCGGTTCCGGTGCCTGGAATGGTCTGCGCCGATAACAATCCGGCTGCATCTATCGAACCAACATCGGTGGTCCAGATGAACACCGCTCCCGTGATGATGTTGTCGTAAACGTCATAAGCGGCCGCGGTGAAGGCCTGTGTTCCGCCTACAGTGACGGTAACGGGGTCGGGCGTCACGATTATGTGGTCGATGGCGCCCACCACTACGTTCACAGTGGCGCTTCCGGAGACCGTTCCGTTCGCGGCCGTCACGGCGCCCGTTCCAGGGGTGATCTGAGCAGTCAGTGTTCCTGTCGCATCGACAGAACCGACGTCCGAGCTCCAAGTGAACACCACTCCTGGGATCAGGTTATCGTAGACGTCATAGGCCGTGGCTACGAATGCCTGGGTCCCGCCAACGGTCACGGTCGCGGGATCCGGCAACACGATTATGTGGTCGACCGGTCCGACGACCACCGTCACCGTGGCGTTGCCGCTGACCGTTCCGTTGGTTGCCGTAACAGTGCCAGTTCCTGGGATCGTCTGTGCGGTGAAGAGGCCGGCCCCATCGACTGAACCGACATCCGTGGTCCAAACGAAGGCCACGCCCATGATCTCGTTGTTGAACTGGTCGTATGCCGTGGCGGTGAAGGCTTGGGTCCCTCCCACCTCAACTGCCGTCGGGTCGGGCGTCACGATGATGTGGTCGAGGGGCGCAGCGGTCACGTTGACACTCGCGATGCCGGAGACGGTCCCGTTCGTTGCCGTTACGGTTCCGGTTCCCGGGATCAGCTGTGCAGTGAAGTAACCTGTTGTGTTGACGGTTCCCACGTCGGTCGTCCAGTCGAAGCCCACACCCGCTAGAATCGTGTTGTGGATGCTCCAGGCAACCGCGGTGAACTGCACTTCGCCGTTGACGACGACGTTCACCGGGTCGGGCGTGACCACGATGCGGTCGATCGGTGCGATCCCCACCACGATGACGGTGGCGCTTCCGGTCACGGTGCCGTTCGTCGCCCTGACCCAACCCACGGTTCCCGGAGGTGCGGTCACGACCCAGGACGCGTTTGCAACGTTCGAGCTCCAAGTGAAGGTCACGCCCGAAATGACGTTGTCGTACACGTCATAGGCCGTTGCCGTGGGCAATGTCAGGTACTCGCCTGTGTCAACGATTATCGGGTCGGGGAGAAGTATGATGTGGTCTATGGGCCCGACCACGACGTTCACGGTCGCGATATCGCTGACGGTCCCGTTGGTAGCTGTCACTATACCGAGGCCCGGGGTCGTCTGGGCGGTGAAGTTGCCCGTCGCGTCAACCGTTCCCACGTCAGTGGTCCAGAAGAAATCAACGCCGGGAATCACGTTGTTGTAAGCGTCATATGCTGTTGCCGTGAATATCTGATATTCACCGACGGTCACGGTCACCGGGTGCGGCACCAGGTCGATGCGGTCTATCGGACCTGGCACGACATTGATCGCTACCGAATAACTCACAGGTCCGCTGGTCACGTTGACGAATCCGGTGCCCGGGGTTGTCTGTGCCGTGTAGAATCCCGTCGCGTTCACAGAGCCGACGTCGGTCGTCCAGGCGAAGGTCGCGCCCGGTATCACGTTGTTGTACTGGTCATATGCGGTCGCCGTGAACTGCAGGGTGTCACCAGCGTTAATCGTGACAGGGTCGGGCGTAACAATGATGTGGTCCACGGGTCCGACGACCACGGTCACGCTCGCGTTGCCGCTGACCGTTCCGTTCGTGGCCGTCACGGTTCCCGCGCCCGGTGTCGATTGGGCTGTGAGCGTACCACCGGCGTTGATAACGCCAATATCAGTACTCCAAACGAACACAACGCCCATTATGGCGTTGTTGAAGGCATCGTATGCCATGGCGGTGAAGGCTTGGGTGTCTCCAACCGTGACGGTTACCGGGTCGGGGGTGACAATGATGTGGTCGAGCGGAGCCGCCGTGACCGTGATGCCGGCACTGCCTGAAACGGTGCCGTTCGTGGCCGTCACGGTGCCGGGTGCAGGAACGGTCTGCGCCGTGAAGAACCCTGCGGCGTTGATGGTTCCCACATCGCTGGTCCAGTCGAATCCCACGCCTGGTATGATTGTGCCGAAGATGCTCCAGGCCACGGCGGTGAACTGCAGGGTTCCGCCCGCTGCGATGTTCACCGGGTCGGGAGTCACAACGATGTGGTCTATCGGGGCGATGCCCACCACCATCACCACGGCGCTGCCCGTGACCGAGCCGCTGGTGGCGTTGACCCAGCCGATGGTTCCCGGAGGCGCGGTCACGACCCAGGAAGCGTTCACGACGTCCGAGCTCCATGTGAAGGTCACGCCGGGTATCACGTTGTTGAAGGCGTCATACGCGGTCGCGGTCGGCAGGGTCAGGTATTCGCCCGTGTTGGTGATCACGGGGTCCGGCACCAAGCCGATGTGGTCCAGCGGTCCCACCACGACGTCAACGGTCGCGGAGGCGCTGACCGTGCCGTTGGTCGCGGTCACTGTTCCGGTTCCAGGGACGGTCTGGGCGGTGAACAGTCCTGAAGAGTCCACGGCCCCGACGGTGGTGGACCAGATGAAGCCCACGCCGGGTATTATGTTATTGAATGAATCATAAGCGATCGCACTGAACGATTGAGAATCACCTACCGTAACCGTTACCGGGTCAGGTAATACGATGATGTGGTCGATAGGCCCAAGTACAACAGTAACGGATGCCGAGTCACTGACGGTCCCGTTGGAGGCCGTAACAGTTCCGGTTCCCGGGGTCGTCTGCGCCGTAAGGAGGCCGGTCGCATCTATCGAACCGACATCGGTTGACCAGGTGAAGGCCACGCCGGGTATTATGTTGTTGAATTGGTCGTATGCGGTCGCGGTGAATAGCAGGGTGCCGCCCACGGTCACAGTCGCTGGGTCGGGCACAACTATGATGTGATCGATGGTGACTGTTACGTTCAACAGCATGATGTCGGAATCGGTCTGGCCGGCTGCATCCATGACGGTGAGGGTCACTACGTAGATGCCCGCGAAATCGAAAGTGTGAGTTGGTGATACTCCAACGAGGTTCACCGGCACTCCATCGGTGAAGTTCCACCAGTAGTTGGTGATGCCGATGTCGTCTGTGGAACCGCTGCCGTCGAAGGTCACCAACGTATGAACCTCGACCTGCTGGTCCGGTCCAGCGTCAGCCACCGGGGGACTGTCGATCACGTTGACGGTGGCCGAGCCGTTCACTGTCCCGTTGGTCGCGGTCACGGTTCCGGTTCCGGGCCCCATCTGGGCTGTGAATAGGCCAGTTGCGTCGATCGAACCTACATCAGTGGTCCAAACGAAGGTCGCACCCGCGAGCACGTTGTTGAACTGGTCGTAGGCCGTCGCGGTGAAGAGCTGGGTACCGCCGGCCTGCACCGATGCCGGGTCCGGCGTCACGATGATGTGGTCAATGGCCGCAGCAGTAATGTTAACGTTGGCAAAGCCGGAAACGGTTCCGTTCGTTGCCGTGACGGTCCCGACACCGGGGAATAACTGGGCAGTGAAGAACCCTGTCGAGTTGACTGCTCCAACATCGGTCGTCCAGACGAAGACCGCATCCGGGATGACGTTGTTGAAGGCGTCGTATGCGGTGGCGGTGAATTGCAGCACGCCGCCGACCACAATATCCACTGGGTCGGGAACGACAACGATGTGGTCGACCGGTCCGACGAAGACGGTCACGTCCGCGGTTCCGGTGACGGTACCGTTCGTTGCGTTTACGAATCCGGTGCCGGGGAACGTCGGGGCCGTGAGCAATCCTGTGTTATCGATCGAGCCTATAGTGGACGTCCAGGTGAAGGTCACGCCCGGTATCACGTTGTTGTACGCGTCATAGGCCGTGGCCGTGAACAACTGCGTTGTCCCGCCGAGGACTGATGCCGGGTCAGGCAGGACTATGATATGGTCAAGGGGCCCGACGACCACGGTCACGCTCGCATTACCGCTGACGGTGCCGTTGGTGGCTGTCACGACTCCAGCTCCGGGGGTGGTCTGGGCGGTCAACAGGCCGGTCGCATCAATGGAGCCCACGTCGGTGCTCCAGACGAAGGTAGCTCCCGGGATGACGTTGTTGTATACGTCATAGGCAGTTGCGACGAACGGCTGTGTATCAAACACCGTAACGGACACAGGGTCCGGGGTAACAACGATGTAATCGGCAGGGCCGACAACAACCGACACGGTTGCGTTGCCGCTGACCGCTCCGCTGGTTGCCGTGACAGTTCCCGCTCCAGGGATTGTTTGGGCGGTAAGCACACCGGTCGCGTCCACCGAGCCCACATCTGTACTCCAGGTGAATATTAAGATTGGAATGATATTGTTGTAAACGTCATATGCGATGGCCGTGAAGGCCTGAGTGCCGCCGACCGTGACAGTTACCGGGTCAGGCGTGACAATGATGTGGTCGACCGGGCCGACGACAACGGTCACGTCCGCGTTCCCGCTAATGGTTCCGCTAGTGGCCGTAACAGTTCCGGTTCCGGGGACAGTCTGGGCCGTGAGGAACCCGCCTGCGTCGACCAGGCCGACATCGGTGGTCCAGGCGAACACTATCCCCAGTAACACGTTGTTGAACTGGTCGTATCCCGTAGCGGTGAATAACTGCGTGCCGCCGACGACGACCGAGGCCGGGTCTGGCGTCACGATGATGTGGTCGAGCGGGGCGCTGGTGACTGTGACGTCTGCTATGCCAGAGACGGTCCCGTTCGTTGCGGTGACGGTTCCCACACCTGGGAACAACTGGGCCGTGAAGAAGCCGGTTGAGTTGACCGAGCCAACGTCCGTGCTCCAGTCGAAGTCCACTCCGGGTATGATGGTGTTGTGTAAGCTCCAGGCCACGGCATTGAACTGCAGGACGCCGTTGACGACGATGCTCACCGGGTCTGGCGTGACAACGATGTGGTCGATGGGCGCGATGCCCGTGACCATTACTACGGCGCTTCCGGTCACTGTACCGTTAGTGGCGTTGACCCAGCCGACGGTTCCCGGAGGTGCTACGACGACCCAGGAAGCGTTCACGACGTCCGAGCTCCAGGTGAATGTCACGCCGGGTATCACGTTGTTGTACGCGTCGTATGCCGTCGCGGTGGGCAGGGCCAGGTATTCGCCCGTCAATACGGAGATCGGATCCGGTAAAACTATGATACGATCGATGGGTCCGACCACCACATTGACGTTGGCCATTCCCGAGACCGTACCGATGGTAGCTGTGACAGTGCCTGTCCTGGGCGTCGTCTGCGCCGTTAGCAATCCGGTCGCATCGATGGTCCCCACGTCCGTGCTCCAGGCGAATATCACTCCTGGAATGACGTTATCGTAGACGTCGTAAGCAGTTGCGCTGAAGGCCTGCGTGTCGCCCACCGTTACCGTAACAGGGTCAGGCGTCACGACGATGTGGTCGATCGGTCCCGGGATCAATGTGACTGATGCGGAACCGTCGAAGGTGCCGTTGGTTGCCGTCACAATGCCGCTGGCAACGGTCGTCTGGGCCGTGAACAGGCCGGTCGCGTCGACCGAGCCGACGTCCGTGCTCCACACAAAGATCACTCCGGGTATCACGTTATCGTAAACATCGTAGGCAACGGCAGTGAACAACTGTGTTGCGCCGACCTCCACGGTCACCGGGTCGGGCGTCACTTCAATGTGGTCCAGAGGTCCGACCAGGACGTTGACGGATGCCGAATCGCTGACCGTTCCGTTGGTCGCGGTCACGGCTCCCGTGCCCGGGGTCGTCTGCGCCGTGAACCATCCGGTGGCATTCACCGAACCGACATCGGAGGTCCAATCGAACCCGACATCGGGTATCATGTTATTGTAAACATCATAGGCGACCGCTGTGAAATGCCGTGAACCACCGACGGTGACGCTGACCGGGTCGGGCAACACGATGATGTGGTCCAGGGCACCGGGCAGGACCTCCACGTTCGCATAACCGATCGCGGTGCCGTTGGAGGCGCTCACGGTGCCGATCGCCGTGGTCGTTTGGGCCGTGAAGAACCCGGATGCATCTATCGTGCCGACGTCCGTCGCCCACGTGAACAGGGCATTGTTGACCACGTTGCCGTACACATCGAAGGCGAATGCACTGAAGGACCGGGTCCCGCCGACGACTATTGAAACCGGGTCAGGTACGATGACGATTAAATCCACAGGGCCGGGGGCGATGATGACGCTGGCGTTTCCGGAGACCGTGCCGTTGGTGGCGATAACCTCTCCCACGGCGACCGAGGTCTGGGCGGTCAGGAGACCCGTGGCATCTATCGTGCCCACATCGGTCGTCCAAACGAATCCAACTCCGGAGATCACGTTGTTCATCGCATCATAGGCGGTTGCCGTGAACAGCTGCGTTCCTCCAGCGACCACGGTTGCCGGGTCGGGTGTGACCAGGATGTAATCTACGGGCACGTCCACGACGTTGACGGTTGCCGAATCCGAGACGGTTCCGTTGGTCGCCTGGACATAACCGAAACCGGTGACCGACTGGGCGGTGAAGAGCCCTGTCGCATCCACCGAACCGACGTCCGTCGTCCAGACGAAGTCCATGCCCGGAATGACGTTGTTGTAGACATCAAAGCCGGTTGCTGTGAACTGCTGGACACCGTTGATGATGATGCTGACCGGGTTCGGCGTCACGATTATGTAATCCAGAGATGCTGGCACGACGTTAACCACAGCGCTTCCGTTGACGCCTGCGCTCGAGGCCGTGACCGCACCCGTCCCTGTCGTGGTCTGTGCCGTGAGGTATCCTGTTGAATTAATCACGCCCACATCCGTGCTCCAGGTGAACACTGCTGTGGGTATCGGATTGTCATAAATGTCATAGGCGGTAGCCGTGAATTGCAGGTTCCCGCCGGCTGTCACGCTTGCCGGGTCGGGAAGGACGACAATACGGTCCACCGAACCGACCTCGACTGTCACCCCGGCCGAGCCGCTCGCCGTGCCGTTCGTCGCTGTCACGCTGCCGATACCTGGCGTTGTCTGGGCTGTGAACAGGCCCGCGGAGTCAACGCTTCCGACATCGGTCGACCAGGTGAACACCACTCCGGACAGCGGGTTGTTATAGGCGTCGAACGCCTCGGCGGAGAACACGAGCATGTCACCGACCGTCAGAGTGACCGGGTCGGGTGTCACGATGATGTGGTCCACCGGTCCCGCGGTCACGAAAACGGCCGCGTTGCCGCTTATCGCACCGCTCGTAGCCGTTACCGTTCCCGAACCAGGAACCGTCTGGGCGGTGAACAGGCCTGACGCGTCAACAGAGCCCACGTCAGTGGACCAGACGAATGCTGTTCCTGTGATCACATTATCGAAAATGTCATAGGCTGTGGCATTGAAGGATTGAGAACCTCCGACGACCACCGTAACGGGGTCAGGTGTTACGATGATGTGGTCAAGAGAGCCGACGACAACGTCAACGGCCGCCGAATCGCTGACGGTTCCGTTCGTCGCGGTCACCGAGCCCGTGCCCGGCGTCGTTTGGGCCGTCAAGACCCCTATGGCGTCCACCGAGCCGACGTCGGTCGTCCAAACGAAGTCTACGCCGGTTATGACATTATTGTAGGAATCGTAAGCCGTGGCAACGAAGGCCTGGGTGTCGCCCACGGTGACGGTCACAGGGTCTGGCGTTACGATTATGTGGTCGATCGCCCCGGGCAGCACCGTTACGGAGACGGAGTAGTTCACAGTTCCGTTCGTCGCCGTCACGGTTCCGGTCCCGGGTGTGGTCTGGGCAATAAACAACCCGTTGGAATCAACAATGCCCACGTCCGTCGTCCAGACGTACGCAATTCCCGGAATCACGTTCCCGTATGCATCGAACGAGAAGGCGGTGAACTGCTGGATCCCTCCTACAGGTATGGATAAGGGATCTGGAATGATGATTATCGTAACTATGGGCCCGGGGATGACGAACACTACGGCCGAGCCTGAAACGGTTCCGTTCCTTGCCGTAACGACTCCGACACCCGTATTGGTCTGGGCCGTAAGCAGCCCGGTCGGGTCCACCGAACCCGCGCTCGTGCTCCAGTCGAAGACCACACCGGGTATGAGATTGCCGTATGCATCGTATCCGGCCGCGGTGAACATTTGGGTCGTTCCCACGGTCACGTTCACGGGGTCGGGCGTGACGATGATGCTGTCGACAGCACCGACGACCACGGTTACGTTCGCGTTCCCGCTCACGGTCCCGTTCGTTGCGGTCACGGTGCCGATCCCGGGGATGGTCTGTGCGGTGAAGAGCCCGCTTGCATCGATGGTCCCCACATCGGTCGACCAAACGAATGTCACGCCGGATATCACGTTGCTGAGGACGTCGTATGCAATGGCCGTGAAAACCTGTGTTCCGCCGACCGCGACGGTTGCCGGGTCGGGCAGGACCTCTATCCTGTCGATCGTGGTGTCAATGACATCGACGCTGGCCGAATCGGATATCGTACCGCTCCTGGCCGTTACCGAACCCGTTCCGGCCGTCGATTGGGCCGTGAACAGGCCGGTCGCGTCTATCGAGCCGACGTCTGTGGTCCATATGAAACTGATACCGGTAATGATGTTATTGTACGAATCATAGGCCACCGCGGTGAAGAGGACGACGCCGTTCACGATAACGCTGACCGGGTCGGGGGTGACGACGATGTGGTCCAGCGGACCGACGACCACCTCAACACTGGCGCTTCCGTTTATGGAACCGTTCACGGCGACAACCGAGCCAAGGCCCGGCATGGTCTGCGCCGAGAGGAAACCGGTCCCGTCAACCGAACCGACATCCGTGCTCCAGTCGAACACGACACCCGGTATCAGGTTGCCGAAGGCATCGTAGGCAGTCGCTGTGAACTGCTGGGTCGTTCCCACGACCAGCGTGGCCGATGCCGGCGTCACGATGATATAGTCAATCACGCCGATCACCACGTCGACCGCCGCGCTTCCGCTTACGGTTCCGTTGGTAGCAGTGACCGTCCCGGTTCCCGGTGCGGTCTGGGCGGTGTAATGACCGGTCGAGTTCACAGAACCTACGTCAGTGGTCCATATGAAACCGACTCCTGACAATATATTGTCGTAAACATCGTAGGCAGTTGCCGTGAACTGCTGCGAACCGCCCACCGGTAATGATACAGGGTCAGGCAACACGATGATGTGGTCGAGCGACCCGGGTATGATGGTCACCGTCGCTGAGTAGTTGACGGTGCCGTTCGATGCCGTTACCGCACCCACACCGGGCACGGTCTGGGCAACGAAGAACCCGTTCGTGTCGACCGTTCCCACGTCGGTGCTCCAGATGAAGTCGACGCCGAAAATCACGTCGTTGAAGGCGTCGAACGCAACTGCGATGAACGTCAGGTTCTCTCCGACGACCACGGTTGCCGGGTCGGGGATGACTATGATGTGGTCGATGGTCTTGAAGACCACGTTCACGCTCGCACTTCCGGAAACGGTGCCGTTCGTCGCTGTCACGGTTCCTGTTGCCGGGGTTGATTGGGCGGTGAAGTATCCGGTTCCGTTGACCGCGCCGACGTCGCTGCTCCAGCCGAACACGACGCCCGGGATGACGTTGTTGTAAGAATCATATGCGATGGCGTTGAACTGCAGGTTACCGTCCACGGTGACGTTTACCGGATCGGGGGTGACGACGATGGAGTCCACCGGGCCGGGCAGGACAGTGACCGTGGCAAAGCCGGAGACGGTGCCGTTCGTTGCGGTGACGCTTCCGACCGCCGTTACGGTCTGGGCCGTGAAGAGGCCTGCGGCGTCAACGCTCCCGACATCGGTCGACCATGTAAACACAACGCCCGGGACGATATTGTCGTAGACATCGTAGGCCACGGCGGTGAACAGCTGGGTCTGGGCCACCTCGACCGAGGCCGGGTCTGGCGTCACGATGATGTGGTCGACCGCGCCCTCGACAATGTCCACTAAGGCAGTCCCGCTGACAGTGCCGTTCGCCGCGGAGACGAACCCGCTTCCGGGCGTGGTCTGGGCGGTCAGCAATCCCGTGTTGTCAACCACGCCGATGTTCGTCATCCAGAGGAACACTACGCCCGATATGACGTTGTTGTACTGGTCGTACGCCGTGGCAATGAACGGCTGGGTCGCGCCCACAGTGACGGTCGCGGGATTCGGTGTTACGCCGATGTGGTCTATCACGGTCCCGACGACAACTGTCACGGCCGCGTTCCCGCTGACGGTCCCGTTGGTCGCGGTGACAACGCCCGCTCCCTGACTTGTCTGGGCCGTCAATAGCCCGGTAGCATCCACCGCACCGACATCGGTGGACCAAGCGAAGGTCACGCCCGGGATGAAATTGTTATAAGTATCGTAAGCAGTGGCAGTGAAGGCCTGGGTGGTCCCGACCTCGACGGAGACCGGGTCGGGAAGCACGATGATGTGGTCGACCGGGCCGACCTCCACGTCAACTGTGGCAGAGCCGCTGACCGTTCCGTTCCTGGCGGTGACGATGCCGGTCGCCGGAGAGGTTTGGGCTGTGAACAGGCCGGCCGCATCGACCGAGCCGACATTCGTCGTCCAAACGAAGGTGACGCCGGGGACGGGATTGTTGTAGACGTCGTAGGCCTCGGCGGTGAACAGCTGGGTCTGACCCACTGCCACTGTCGCGGGGTCGGGCGTTACGATAATATGGTGCACCTCGCCCTCGATCACCGTCACCGCGGCAAAACCGCTGACCGTGCCGTTCGCGGCGGTCACGTTACCCGAACCTGGTGTCGTCTGGGCTGTGAGCAAACCGACCGCATCGACCGAGCCGACGTCGGTCGTCCAAACGAAGGTCACGCCAGGGATCACGTTGTCATACACGTCATACCCCGTTGCTGTGAACTGCCTGGTCTGACCGACCCCGACCGTTGCCGGGTCGGGGGTCACGAGGATGTGGTCGAGGGCCCCGACGACAACGGTCACCACCGCATCACCGGTAACCGTGCCGTTCGCCGCGCTGACCACGCCCGTTCCAGGCGCGGTCTGGGCGGTCAGGAGGCCAGAGACATCGACCGAGCCCACGTCGGTTGTCCAATCGAAACCCACGCCGGGTATCAGGTTGTTGTACTTGTCATAACCCTGGGCCGTGAAGGCCTGCGTGCCGCCCACCGTGACGGTCACCGGGTCCGGCAATACTAAGATGTGATGCAGGCTTCCGAGGACGACGCTGACGTTTGCAGAGCCGGTCACGCCGCCAATTCCAGCGTTGACGTATCCGGTCGCCGGAGTGGTCTGTGCCGTGAAGAACCCGGTCGAGTTCACGATACCCAGTCCCGTGCTCCACATGAACGTGGCCCCGGTGATCAGATTGTCATATGCATCATAAGCTACGGCGGAGAACTGGAGGGTCTCCCCGACCGTGACGGTAGCGGGGTCGGGCGTCACAACGATGCGGTCTACATTTCCGACCTCTACGGTGACGTTCGCCGAATCGCTGAAGGTTCCGTTAGTGGCGGTGACTGTGCCGGTCCCGGGGACTGTCTGGACCGTGAGCAGGCCGGTTGCGTCCACCGAGCCGACATCGGTAGTCCAGATGAACGTCACACCGGGGATAACGTTGTTATAAACATCATAACCGACCGCGGTGAACTGGAGCGAATCCCCGACGGTGACGATCGCCGGGTCTGGTGTGACCTCGATGTGGTCGAGGGCCCCCACGAGCACGTTGACCGTCGCGCTGCCGCTGAAGGACCCGTTCGCCGCGGCCACCTGGCCGGTGCCTGGCGTCGTTTGGGCCGTGAAGAAGCCCGTGCCATTGACGACTCCCACATCGGCAGTCCAATCGAATTCCACGTCCGGGATCACGTTGTTGAAGACGTCGTAGGCGGTGGCAACGAACTGCTGGGTGCCGCCGACCACAACGTTGGCGGGGTCCGGAGTGACGATGATGTGGTCCAGTGCGCTCGGTATGACGTTAACGACGGCGCTTCCGACGAAGGAACCGTTGGTCGCGTTCACGAAGCCCGAGCCGGGGATGACCTGGGCAATGAAGAGCCCGGAGGGGTCGATCAGGCCCACGTCGGTGGACCAGCCGAAACCGACGCCGGATATCGGGTTGTTATATTGATCGTAAGCCGTGGCCGTGAACATTTGAGGCTGTCCCACAACCACGTTCGCCGGGTTGGGGCTTACCGATATGTGGTCGAGCGGTCCGACGACGACCGTCACCACCGAAACTCCCGAGATGGTGCCGTTGGTGGCCGAGACCATGCCGAATCCGGGCGTGGTCTGGGCGGTAAGGACGCCGGTTGCGTTAACGACTCCGACCGTCGAGTTCCAAACGAGGTCGGCACCCGTAATGAGATTGTCATAGCTGTCATATGCCTCGGCCGTGAAGGCCTGGTTGTCTCCGACCACAAGGGTCACGGGGTTCGGCGTCACTATTATGTAGCTCACGGGCCCGGGGACTACGTTCACGCTTGCCGAACCGCTGATCGAACCGTTGGCGGCCGTCACGATGCCCGTGGCAGGAAGTGTTTGCGCGGTGAACAGGCCGGTCGCGTCCACAGAACCAACGTCGGTGCTCCAGTCGAATCCGATCCCAGCCAGTGGGTTATCGTAAATGTCATAGGCCGTGGCGGTAAAGACCTGCGTCTGGCCCACTGCCACGGTCGCGGGATCGGGGGTGACCAGGACGTGATGGAAGGCACCCGCCACAACGTTCACGTCGGCAAAGCCGGACACGGTCCCGTTGGTCGCTGTTACAGTACCGGTCCCTGGCGTTGTCTGGGCAGTCAGGACCCCGGAAGCGTCGACCGAGCCCACGTCCGTCGTCCAGGTGAACGCCACCCCCGGAAGCATGTTGTTGTAGAAATCGTAGGCGACGGCAATGAAGGTCTGAGTTCCGCCAACCGCCACGGTTGCGGGATCGGGCGTTATCATGATGTGGTCCAGTGGTCCGAGGACGGTGTCCACGTACAGCGTTCTGTTCATGAAGTACTGGGCGGCCCCGGCGTCGTGGATGCTGCCGGAAGTCGGGAAGTCGAACTTGGCCTGGCTGGATGCCGCCAGAAGATCGAAGTTGAACGTCAATGTTGAACCGTAGGTCCACGAATAGTCAAAGCCTCCGTTGTGATGGAATCGGAGGGTCCTTGTTGCGGCGGACCACTGGTAGTCCCAGTTCACCGGTAATGATACGGCAGCCGGGTCTCCCCATGTCGTTGGAATGGTTATCTCGATCACATCGGCCCCGGCATCATAGAAGACACCGTCCGTGCCGATGTTGGTCACGTTCAGGTAGAAGGTGTCTACCGAGTTCGATATAATGGTGATCGGTTCCAATATATAATCAAGGACAGGCGTGTTCTGGGCGGTCGCGTAGACGGCGTTCGACGTGGCGTTCTCGACGTAACCGGTCGAGGTGGTGCCAGTCGCTTGGGCGCCGTTGTTCAGCCAGTAAATGCCGATGCCAGTGGGCGACACCGATACGTCATAGGACAGGGTCACCTCCTCCATCGGCAGCAGGTCTGCCATTGTCCAATTGAGCATGTTCCCGTCCCATGCCCAGGAGCCCTTGTCCAGGACCACGTTGCCTATCCAGGTGATGCCCGGTGGCAGCGTGTCGTTCACGTAAAGGCTATTTAGAGTCAGGTAAGGATGATAGTTCTTCAGGGTGATGGTCAAGCGCACGGTTATCGTCCCGTTCGCCGGTATGATGGTTCGGTCCGCGGTCTTCGTGATGTTGAGGACGTTGCAAACTGACAGGGCTCCCGCGGTCGTTTGCGGCAGAAGAACACCCAGGTCATCGGTGTAATCCAAGTCGACGTTGTTAACAATCTGTGTCCCATCGGGAATTCCCGCATTGACCTGAACCGTTATCGTGAACTCGTGGGGTCCGGGCGGAACGTTCGCGAATTCGAACCTGTGCTCCTGACCGACCACACTGCCTCCGGCGTAGTATGGGGCTGAGGTGGGCGACGTTGCCGCGGTGTCGCTGATATAGGTTACCTCGGGTGGCAGTGTGTCGTTGATCCACACCAGGTTTGCGTTGTCATTACCTGTATTGTTGAAGTAAATAGTATAGGTGAGGAGCTTGCCGGGATCCGTTATACTGCTGTCCACCACCTTGTCCACGTGAATGACGGTGTTACTTACAGATGTGTTCACTTCGTTCGACGTCGAGGACACGTCGTGGATGACGTTGTCCTCGTTTGTGAACTCGGCCGTCACGATGTTCGTGATAACAGTCCCGCCAGGCGTGTTGTCGTTGACTCTCACTGTCACGTTGAAGTAATTGCTGCCAGGCATCACGCCAGGTATCATCCAGGAATAGTCGTTGCCGTTCACGACGGGCGCGACCGGAGCCGAGTCAGAGATGTATGTCACATGCGGATCGAAGGTGTCGTTGATCCACACGAACAGGGCCATGGCCGTGCCCGTGTTGTTGTAGAATATCGTGTAATTCAGGAGATCGCCGGGCTCAGTTGAGCTCGATGAGGCCATCTTCGTGACCTCGATGTTGGGCTCTGACACGGTAACGTTCGCCGTCGCGTTGGAACCCGGCAGCGGATTACCCTCGGAGTCCGTGTAATCCAGGAAGGCCTGGTTGACGATGGTCTGGTTGTCAACGACCGTGTTGTCGATAACGACCTCTATCCAGAACCAATGGGTCCCGGTCGTCACGTTGGTGAAGTGCCAGCTGTATATGCCGTTGTCATAGGTCCACGGAACGCTTGCATTGGAGCTGACGAGGATGAGGCACTCGGGCAGCGAATCGTTCACCCAGACGTGTCCGGCGTTGCCTATCCCGGTATTATTGTAATATATCCGATACATGAGACTGTCGCCGGCCGAGATGGACTCCTTCGAACCCGTGGCGGATGAACCAATGAGCTGGCTGATGATGCCCGCTATCTGGCCGTAAATGACCTGCAGCTCGCTAGCCGAGGGCGCGAAGAAGTAATCCGCGCCCGAGGTGTTCGCGATGCGCCATAGGTTGTATTCCACGGTTCCGGACTCGATGCCGCCGGTGTAATACGAATAATTATCGGTAATGGCCTCCGTCCAATTGCTCTTTTGTGGCTGGTCCACGGGTTCATGGTGCTCAAGCGCGAGTCCTATCGTGAATATCAACATGTCCGAATTCAGAAGACCTATCCTGGGCTCAAGGCCTCCTCCGTAGGTCCCAGCACTGTACCAGAATCCGGGTACCGTGTCCCACGGAATCGAGTATTTACCCTTGTGCTCGGCGTAGTTGACTATCCTGTAACCATTGGCTGAATCGTTACCGATGTACATCTCGTGCCACGGTGCCCAATTGTCGCTGCCCCTTTCCAACATCTGCAGCTTTATAGCTGAATCGTCATTTGACTGGTAATCGGCGCCGTCCGAGAGAACGATAACGGCGGGGACGTGATTCGGATAAGCCAGCTTATTCGTATTGACATCCTCGTAAGCGGCGCCTGTCGTGTCCCAGATCGGTGTCATTCCCCCGGAAGGGATGCTGTCAATGGATGCGTTTACAATATCCCTACCACCGCCTGCCAGTTCTGTCATTGGAAGGATATGGTCCGGATTGGTACCCGAGAAAGCCCAAATGGACACCAAGGATATGTCCGTCAGGTTGTTAACAAGAAGCTTGGCCGAAGCCTTTGCCTCGTCCAAAGGCGTGGTCACGTTCGGGCCCGGGTCTATGTCCCTGCCCATTGAATTCGAATTATCGATGACAAGCGCCAGGATGGCCCCACCGGCCGGCGGTATGACAGTCGTGTTCAACCTGGCTATGTCGATGACGTTGGGGTCGGCGAAGGACGTTCCGATGACGTAGGTAATCTCCTCCTCGCCGACCACCGCGGTTGACGGGATTTCGACGACCACGTAAATGCTGACATTCCCGCCGTTGGCCGTGAGCAGTCCCGTGTCAGGTATGCTGTTCCCGTTGGTGTCGCCCAGCGGCGTCACCCCGTCGTCCATGAAGAACGAGACCGACCAGTTCAGCAGCGTCATGTATTCGAGGTCCACGGTGTCATCGACCCCCTGCAGGTTCGTCACATTGACCAGATACGACATCGTGCTTCCGACAGAGGCGGTGCCCCACTGGTCGGGTTCCACGATGATGTCCTTGAGTACGAGGTCGACGGTCTTCGCCACGCTGATGACGGGCAGGAAGAACGTCCTCGTTATGGCGGAATCGCTGGTCTCGGGGAACTGGAGGCCGTTCGTTGCCGTGTAATTACAGTAGGCCCAGTTGGTCAACAGTGTGCCGTTGGTCAGACCGGCATCAAGGCTGACGTTAATGGTCACCCATCCGATTCCAGGCAGCACGTTGGCAAAGGTCCATCGAACCACACCGCCTGTTTCGATGCCGCCGTCAGAAGCGTTTATGAAGTTGACACCTATGGGCAGCGTGTCGTTGAGCCAGACGTTCGCCGCAATAGTGTCTCCGGTGTTGTTGTAATAGATAGTATAGGTGATGACCTCTCCCGGTTCCGCCTTGGCGGGGGCCACCTTCTCCGGCTGGATGAAGGGCGATAGGACCTGAATGTCGTCCGAATCGGTGAGCGTGCCGTTCGACACATCGGTCGCCGTGAGGGTCTGTAAGGGCCTTGTGAAGAATACCAATCCCGTGAAGGTGAAGGAACCGGCATCGGTCGTATTGAACGTATGGTCCGCTGGAAGGACCGCTGGATGCGGATCGGTCGAGGCAAGGCCGATGGTGCCGGCATAATCCGTCTTGACGTTGCCGTCAGCGTCGTAGACAGTCACCGTGACATCGAAGACTTCTCCGGCAGTTACAGCACCGGGCGAGTCCAGTATAACGAAGGCTGCCGCCCCCGGAAGAACAGTCACTGTTGCGTTGTCTATTAAACCACCGTAGTTACCGGTCACGGTCCAGGTCCCCACCTGGCCGGCCCTGTAAAGGTTCAATATCATTGTGCCCACCGGGTCGTCCTCGACGAATACCGTTCCGGCGGTGGCGTTCCATGAATTACCGTCGGCATCGTAGGCGGTCGCGGTGTAGTAGATGACGTCATCCGCCGTTATTATCGCACTTGCCGGAGTGATGTCCAGCGAGGCCGGGAATCCGTGCGTGACCGTGATTGTCGCAACGCCCGAGACGCCGCTGTCGTTGGCATATATTTGCCATGTTCCCACCGTGGTCGCGGTGAAGTATCCCGTGGCATCGACGGTCCCTCCGCCGTTGACCTCCCAAACGGGCGAGATCGCCACCGGGTTATTGTAAATGTCATATCCGGCCGCATTGAACTGCCTTACCCCATCGGCCGTCATTGTCACGGAGCCCGGGGTGACCGTAATGTGATGTAGCGGTCCCGGGACGATGGTTACGAACGCGGTCCCGGTCACCGGGCCAAGGGTTGCCCTTACATATCCGGAACCGACGGTTGTCTTGGCGGTGAGAAGACCCGCATAGTTTACGACGCCGACGTTCGTGGTCCACATGAAGGTGACGTTCGAAATCAGGTTATTGTAAACGTCATAGGCCAGGGCAACGAAGGGCTGCTGCGTGCCGACCTCCACTGAAACGGGCGTCGGAGTCACATCGATGTGATGCACCGCACCCGGAATCACAGAGACGTCCGCAGAGCCGGTAATCCCGCCGAACGTGGCGTTCACGAAACCCGTCCTTGCCGTCGTGAAAGCCGTGAAGAATCCCGTGGAATTCACGATCCCCAGGTCTGTGCTCCAGAAGAACGTTACACCCGGTATCACGTTGTTGAACCTGTCGTATGCTGTCGCCGTGAATTGCCTGGTCTGGCCCACCATGACGCTTGCCGGGTCCGGTGTCACGCCGATGTGATCCAAGTCACCCAAGACCACGTTGACGTTTGCGATGCCGGTAATGGATCCGTTCCTCGCCCTCACGACACCTGTACCGGGTGTCGTCTGTGCTGTGAACAGACCGGCGGCATCCACGGTGCCGACGTTGCTCGTCCAGGTGAACGTCATTCCCGCGATCACGTTATCGTAGACATCATATCCGGTGGCGGTGAACAGTTGGTCCTCACCCACCTGGATGGCCACCGTGCTCGGGTTCAAGACGATGTGGTGGAGTTGTCCGGGGATAACGTTGACGACCGCGCTGCCGGTCACTGAGCCGTTCGCCGCCTCTATGAAGCCGGTCGCGGTCACGGTCTGGGCTGTGAACAGCCCGTTCGGGTTGACTGAGCCCACATTGGTGTTCCACAGATATCCGACACCGGGGACGATGTTCCCGTACTGGTCGTAGGCAGCCGCCGTGAATTGCCGGTTCGCGCCGGCAGCGACATTAGCGGGGTCCGGGGTCACGACTATCGTATCCACTGCATCGGGGATGACCTCGACGTCCGCGGTCCCGGTCACGGTCCCGTTGGTGGCCGTGACAACCCCGACGGCGGTTGCGGTCTGCGCAGTGAAGAAGCCGCTGGCATCCACTGTTCCCACGTCGGTGGCCCACACGAATCCCACTCCCGGGATCGGGTTATCATATGCATCGAAGGCAGCCGCGCTGAACCCTTGGCCTGTACCAACGACCACGGCCGCGAAGGACGGCGTGACATCGATGTGGTGGACGTCGCCCACGAGAACCGTTATGTCCGCGCCCTCGGTCACGCCGCCGCTGGTCACGTTGACGAAGCCGAAGCCGGGCACGGTCTGGGCCCAGAAGAATCCCGTTGAGTTTACCACACCTACGTTGGTGGTCCAGAAGAACACCGCATCCGGAATGAGGTTGTTATAGGCGTCATAGGCGGCGGCGGTGAACTGCTGCGTCTCACCCACCTGAATGACCAATGTGTCGGGCAGGAGAACGATGTGGTCCACGTCCCCTTCTATGACTGACACCGGAACCGTGTCAACGAAGGTGCTGTTCTCTGCCTGCACGAAACCGACGGCCGGGGTGGTCTGCGCGGTGAAGAACCCCGAGGCATCTATGACGCCAACGTCGGTCGTCCAGGCAAAGCCCACTCCCGGAATCTCGTTATTGTACGAATCATAAGCGGTTGCAGTGAATTGCTGCGCATCTCCTGCCTTGATAGTCAAGGGATTGGGCAACGCGGATATGTGGTCGATGGGGCCCGTCGTGACAGTTACGTCGGCTGTTCCGGTCGCCCCGCCGCTCGTCGCCTCCACCACTCCCACTCCCGGGGTGGTGAACGCCGTGAAGAAGCCTGTTGCGTCCACCGTGCCTACGTCGGAGCTCCAGGCAAAACTGGTGCTGACGATGTTGTTATACTCGTCGTAGGCCGTGGCCGTGAATTGCCGGGTATCGCCCACCTCGAGAGTTACCGGGTTCGGCAGGACCTCGATGTGATGGATGGGTCCGACGACCACCACGACTAGCGCGGATCCGGTCACTGAATTATTGCTCGCAATCACCGGTCCGACGCCCGGTGTTGTCTGTGCTGTGAGCAGGCCGTTCGAATCCACCGAACCCACAGTACTGCTCCAGGCGAAACCCACGCCAGGGATAACGTTCCCGTACTGGTCGCGGGCGGTGGCCGTGAACTGCTTTGTCTCGCCGACCACCACACCCGTGGGATTGGGAGAGACTGTGATGCTCGTCACCGGGCCGACGACAACGTTCACATTCGCAGTGCCGGTCACTGTCCCGTTCATGGCCCTGACGACACCCGGTCCGGGCGTGGTCTGCGCCGTGAAGAATCCGCTCGCATCCACGCTGCCGACGGTGGTGCTCCAAACGAAGCCAACTCCCGATATCGGATTATTGTAAACGTCGTAGGCCTGCGCGCTGAACGCCTGCGAGCCGCCGACCTGCACGGAAACCGGGCTCGGCGTCACGGCGATGTGATGCACGTCGCCCTCGACGACGTTCACAACCGCGGTGCCGGTCACGCCGTCATAAGTCGCGTTCACGATACCCACGGCAGGGGTATTCTGGGCAGTGAACAATCCCTCGAAGTTCACAACGCCAACGTCGGTGTCCCAGAAGAACACCGGGTCGGGGATGACTGTGCCGTTGGCATCGTACGCTGTGGCAGTGAACTGGAGTTGTTCGCCGACCTTGACGGTAGCGGGGTCGGGTGTTACGAGGATGTGGTCCACAGCGCCAGGTTCGATAATGACAGGATCCATGAGTGGGTAGTTGTCTACGTTTGGTGCAGCGCGCGTGTCATTAGGTATTGAATAATTCGAATCTCCAATTCCATCACTGCCTGGCTGATCTTGGTTAGGGCCAGAGTAAATATCTATCCCTGTGTAATCTGACCAATAATTACCACCATCTGGATAAGCACTGTTCCAGACATTTGAACCTTCGTCGAGAGCTTGATTAATGTTGTTGATGAAATTGTTGTGGTAGATTGCATTGCCATCACAACTAGTTGAGAGGTGTAGACCAAATAGAGTACTAGAAGATGCTGTATTGTATTTGATGATGTTATTACTCGATGCCTGACTATAAATCCCCCAAGCATTGTTTTTTAGATGATTATGATGAATTGTATTATCAACAGAATACGATAATCCAATACCCCAGTTGTGAGACCAATTTGCATTGTTGTAGCGAACCGTGATATTGGCTGAATCGTATAGTTGAATTCCCCTATCGTTATAGTACAAGTCATTAGAGGATATCATATTGAAGGAAGAGAATCCTATCTGGATTGCAATTTCAGCATTTGTGATATTGAGCTGTTTCACAGCCATATTGCTACAATTCGCTAGAATAACCTGACCAGCAACTGAAGAGACAGTACCACTTGTTAGATTTTTATAATATAAAACTGGTTTGAAATTAACGGTGTTTGAAGTGTCAATATCATGTGTATTCCAGTGCTCTAGGGAATGTTTAGGCACCCCATCAAATATTATTCCAGAGTTATTCATTGAATTGTTGAATATTGTACAATTTGTAGAATGTTCTAAATTTATTTTATTTTCAATATTATAATTATTTTTAACTGAAATGTTGTTGGATTCAACAAGATGGATGGCGTTCCAATACACAGAATTCGAGAAATCGTTAGCCCTAATGAGATTCGAAAATGAATGCCCCATGTGAATGCCATCTCCTTTGTTTGCGGAAAAATTGTTGTTGATAATTATGAGGTTATGGGAATTGTGCGTAAATATTCCATCATGTTCGTTATTTATAACGTGATTACTTATCACCTCAATCCAGCTGGAATCAGAAAGTTCTATTCCCCAGAATTCATTGCCTGAAATCAAATTATCTTGAACAATGCCATTTATTACATTAACCAAGGAGATTCCTGCCGTGAAGTATTTCGAATAGATGCCTGTTGTATCATGCATATAACAATCTTTCACAGCGAAATATTCTGTCGTATTTCCAATGTAAATGCAATTATCGTAGCCGGTTCCATTGATTTCCCACCCCTCAATAATCCAAGGATTCCCTTGCGAACCATTACCTGAAGTGGCAATCCCAGGGAAATCAGAGTTGTTGTCAATTCTTATCGGGGCATGCGGGGTGTAGCTGATGGTGTTTGATGATGGACCCAGCGGTGCCGGAGAACCATCACCGATCGTGAAGTATCCGTCATTCCTGTCTAGGTTCTTGTTCCCGGCAGCATCCATCGCTGCTACCTTGACCTGGCAGGTCCCACTTTGTACGGTCGGGACGGTCCACGCATATGTTCCGTCGTTGGGCTCGTTCCCTGCGATGAGCGTCCAGGCCAGACCGCCGTTGATGGAGTAGTGGATGTCGACGGTGTCCTTGGTGCTTGGGTGGTCGTCAGTTGCCGACCATCGGATGACCTGCATCGTGCCGGGGTCCCAGGCTTCACCGCCGTTCGGTGAGATAACATGAACATCCGGGGCCGTGGAGTCGATGATGAATGCGGAGTCGCACGCGTCTGTGTGCATGTTGCCGTTCTCGTCCGCTCCGCTGACCTTGACGAGACAGTTGTCCGAGTCGAGGTATGGGAGTTTCCAGGCGAACAGGCCGTCGTTGGGCTCGTTCGTGGCCAATAGCGTCCAGTGCTCGCCGCCGTCAATGGAGTAGTGGATGTCGACGGGATGGTCCGAGAGGTCTTTGGCATTGTCCGTGTCCCATGCGATGTATCTGACGTCGCCACCCTTCCAAATCTCGGCCCCGATTGGTGCGATGACGCTGATGGAGGAGGTCATCGGATCCGTCATATCCTGCTCGGGTCCGGTGTCCGCAAGTGCGTTGAAGCTGAACCCAACCGAAAGGCTGGAGAGTAATAAAGTCAGCGAGAAGATCGCCGTGAACATCTTGCTGATGGGGGCTGATGCGGATTTCATGTTCACCAACCCCTTGCGGCTTCGATGTTATCAAGCAGGGCGCGTTCGCAGCCTTGGTCGCTCGATCCCTGGCCGGGCGGCAATGCTTTCATCGCGTCCCACACGGGCTCTATCGGGCCGGGCTTCATGTCGAAGAAGGTCAATGACCCCATCAACACGTTCACAACAGCGGAGTCCTCCACGATTCCGTTGGATGCTGTCACGGTTCCAGTGCCGGGCAGCAATTGGGCTGTGAACAATCCGTTGGCATTGATGGTGCCAACGTCGGTGGTCCAGTCAAAGCTCACGCCAGGTATGACGTTGTTGTAGGCGTCGTAGGCGACCGCGGTGAATTGCTGCGTTTCTCCGGCAGTGACGGTCGCAGGGTCGGGCGAAACGATGATGTGGTCCAGAGGTCCCGGGACCACTATGACAGTGGCCGAATACTCTACGGTGCCGTTGGCTGCGGTGACCGTGCCTGTCGCCGGAGTGGTCTGCGCGGTGAAGAGACCAGCCGTGTCGATCGAGCCAACGTCGGTGGACCATTCGAACTTGGTCTTTGATATAACGTTGTCGTACATGTCGAAGGCGATGGCCCTGAATAACTGGGTCATACCGACCCGGACCTTTGCAGGGTCCGGCACGACAACGATGTGATCGAGAGGTCCGTGAGTCACATTGACGACCGCCGAACCGGAAGCTGTTCCGTTGGTTGCAGTGACCGAGCCCACCGCTGTTCTGGTCTGGGCGGTGAAAAGGCCAGACTGGTCGATGGTGCCCACGTTTGTGGACCAATCGAAGCCCACGCCGAAGATGACGTTCCAGAACTGGTCATAGGCGGTCGCGGCGAACCCGAACGAGGTCCCGACCATGACGGATTTCGGGTTGGGCTCGACCTTGATGTGCATTATCGGAAGCAGTACAACAGTCACGTCAGAGACTCCTGAAACGGTCCCGTTGGTTGCCGTTACCGTACCGACTCCGGGCACTGCCTGGGCGGTGAACAATCCCGTGGCATCGATGACCCCCACGTCGGTGGTCCAATCGAATCCCGCTCCGGATATCAGGTTGTTGTAGCTGTCAAATGCCTTGGCCGTAAACTGGTACACGCCGTTGATAATGATATTCGCTGGGTTAGGCGTCACCGCGATGTGGTCTAACGGTCCGACGTTGACAGTAACGCCCGCGGACATGGAAACGGTGTTGTTGGACACTGTCACAAAGCCTGTCCCGGGCGTTGTCTGGGCGGTGTAGAGTCCTGCCGCATCTATCGAACCCACGTTCGTGGTCCAATCGAAGATCACGCCCGAGAGCCAGTTATTGTACATGTCATAAGCGAAGGCAAAGAACGACTGTGTCCCTCCCACGGTAATGCTTAGGACGTTCGGGAAGATGAGAATATGGTGTATCGGTCCGGTCACGACATCGACGATAGCGACACCGCTGACGGTTCCGTTCGTGGCGACCACCGTACCCGATATCGGCGAGGTCTGCGCCGTTAGCAATCCAGAGGCATCGATGGAACCGACGTTCGTCGTCCAATCGAAAACAATGCCGGGTATCACATTATCATAGACGTCGTAGGCGGTTGCGGTGAAGAGCTGTGAACCGCCGACTGCGATAGAAACGGGGTCAGGTAGGACAATGACGTGGTCCACTGGTCCCACAACGACGTCTACGTTGGCGAGGCCGATTGCGGTTCCGTTCGAGGCTGTCACGCTTCCGCTTCCCGGTACTGTCTGTGCGGTCAAGACTCCCAGTGTGTCGATGGTTCCGACATCGCTCGCCCAAATGAAATCCGCACCCGGGATGGGATTGTTATATTGGTCATAGGCAAAGGCGAAGAACTGTCGGATCTCATTGACCTCAAGGACCACTGGATTGGGGATTATTATGATGTTGGCAACAGGACCGGCCACAACCTCCACGCTCGCGGAATCGCTGACCGTGCCGTACTCTGCCGTGACCAGACCCGAGCCGGGGGTCGTTTGTGCCGTTAACCGACCAATCGAATCCACGGTACCGACGTCGGTGGTCCAAAGGAAGTCCACGTTCGGTATGACATTATTGTAAGAATCATACGCGACCGCCGTGAACGCCTGCTGGTCCCCGACCACCACCGTTACCGGGTCCGGAGTAACGGTAATGTGGTCCACAGGTCCTGGAATCACGTTGACGACCGCAAGGCCGCTTACCGTTCCGTTGGTTGCGGTCACGGTGCCCACGGCGGTAGTCGTTTGGGCCGTGAGCGTGCCGCCGGTATTTATCGTACCAACGTCTGTGGTCCATTGGAATACGACTCCGGAGATAAGGTTGTTATACGAATCGAATCCCAGGGCCGTGAACGTCCTGGTCCCGCCGGCCACGACCGACACCGGGTTCGGTATCACCGAGATGTGGTCGATCGGACCGGGTATTACGTTCACGATGGCAAGCTCGGTCACGGTCCCGTTGGTTGCGGATACAAAGCCCATTTTCGGTGTTGTCTGGGCCGTGAGCAGGCCGGCACCGTCTATCGAGCCAACATTGGTCGCCCAGACGATGACCGCACCAGGGATGGGATTGTCATATGCGTCGTAAGCGCTCGCGGTGAACTGCCGGGTGTCTCCGACACCAATGGTGACCAGGTCCGGGTCGATGATGATGTGGTCGATGGGCCCGACGATGACGTTTACGTTGGCAACGCCGACGACGGAATAGTTCGTGGCCCTGAGGGTTCCGACCCCTGGAGTTATTTGAGCCGTGAACATCCCTCCCGCATCGATCGTACCAACATCGGTGTTCCAGGAGAATGTCACGCCCGGTATCACGTTGTTGTACACGTCATAAGCCGTGGCGGTGAATACCTGCGAGGTCCCGACCACAACGCTGGCGGGGTCGGGATTAACGATGATGTGATCGACCGGACCCGGCACTACATCGACGACCGCGATTCCTGTAATTGTACCGTTCGTAGCGGTGACGCTTCCCGTTATCGGAGTTGTCTGTGCGGTCAGCAATCCAAAGGCATCAACGGAGCCGACGTCGGTCCACCAGGTGAATTCGACACCCATGATGACGGCGTTGAACTGGTCGTATGCGGTGGCGATGAATTGCTGAGAGCCTCCCGCTGCTATGGTGACCGGGTCGGGGGTGACGATGATGTGGTCAATAACGACATCGATGACGTCAACGGAAGCGGAATCTGAGACCGTGCCGTTGGTGGCCGTTACAGAACCAATGCCGGGCAATGGCTGGGCCGTGAAAAGGCCGGTGGCGTCGACCGAGCCGACGTCGGTGGTCCAATCGAAGGCCACTCCTGGAATCTCGTTGGCGTACGAATCATAGGCGACGGCTGTGAACTGCTCCACACCGTTGATTATTATGTTCACTGGATCTGGTGTAACGATTATGTGATTTACAGGTCCCGGAACCACGTCGACCGCTGCCGATCCGACAATGGTTCCGTTGGCAGCACTCACGATGCCAACGCCTGTTGTCGTCTGTGCCGTGAAGAAGCCCAAGGCGTCGATGGCTCCGACGTCAGTAGACCAGAGGAATGCCACGCCGGGTATTGCATTGCCGACCCTGTCGTAAGCAACTGCAGTGAAGAGCTGGAGTGTCCCCACCGTCACCGTGGCCGGATCGGGGCTGACAAAGATGTGGTCGAGCGGCCCTATCACGACATCGACGTTGGCAACCGCGTTGACGGTGCCGTTGGCCACGACAACCGTTCCTGTTGCGGGGATTACCTGGGCGGTGAAGAAGCCCTCGTCGACGGTCCCGACATCAGTGGTCCAATCCAGGTCGGCGCCGGCAACGACGTTGTCGTAGCTGTCATAGGCCGTCGCGATGAAGGTCTGTGTGTCGCCGGCGTTGATGGTGATGTCATCGGGCACGATGGTGATACGGTCCACAGGCCCGGGTATGACGTCCACGAACGCCCAGCCGCTCACCGTGCCGTTGGTGGCCGTTACCTGGCCGGCGGCCGGTGTGGTCTGGGCTGTGAAGAGGCCCATGGCATCCACCGAGCCAACATCGGTCGTCCAGTCGAAGACAACACCCGATATCACGTTATTATAGATGTCCATCGCCACGGCTGTGAACAGCTGGGCGGTTCCCACGGCAACGGACACTGTGTTCGGCACGAGCACGATACGGTCTACCTCTCCGACGATGACGTTCACAACGGCCGAGTCGGAATATGTGCCGTTCATAGCGGTAATTATCCCGCTCCCGGGAGTGGTCCTAGCAGTGAAGTAACCCGAGGAATCCGCGGTTCCCACGTTGGTGGTCCAGCCGAAGACGACTCCGGGAATCGGATTGTTATAGATGTCATAGGCGGTCGCGGTGAACTGCTGGCTGCCGCCGACCGTGACGTCCATCGGATCGGGCGTCACCTCGATGTGGTCAAGCGAGCCAACAACGACGGTCACGCTGGCGCTGCCGGTTACGGCACCGCTCCTTGCCCTCACCCAGCCGATAACGGGTGACGTCGCCGCCGTGAAGTATCCGGCGGAGTTTACGACGCCGGCGTTGGTCGTCCAGAGAAAGATGGCGCCGGGGATCGGATTGTTGTAGACATCGTAGGCGGTGGCCGTGAACTGCAGCCCGTTGCCCACGGTGACAGTGGCATTGTCCGGAGTAACAATAATGGTGTAGACAGGGCCGATGACGACCTCGACGCTGGCGGTGTCGCTCACTGTACCGTTCGTGGCCCTCACGATGCCCGTGGCGGGTGCGGTCTGGGCGGTGAACAGGCCAGTCGAGTCAATCGAGCCCACGTCGGTGAACCAAACGAAGTCAGCGCCGGGCACGGCATTGTTGTACATATCGTAACCAGTGGCAATGAATTGCTGGTCTTCGCCCACGGTAACCTGGGCCGGGTCCGGTGTCAAGACGATGGTGGTGATCGCACCGGGCACGATGTTGACGGTTGCCGAACCCGTGACTGTGCCGTTCCTGGCCGATACGAACCCGACCTTGGGCGTGGTCTGTGCGGTCAGCATGCCGGACGTGTCGATGATCCCCACGTTGGTCATCCAGAAGAAACCGACGCCCACGATGACGTTATCGTATTCATCGTATGCGGTGGCCGTGAACAAATGAGTGTCACCCGCTGTAACGTATGCGGGATTGGGCAGGACAACGATGTGGTCGACCACCGTGCCGATGACAACTGAAACGCTTGACGTGCCGAAGACTGTCCCGTTCATGGCAATGACGGTCCCCACGCCCGGTGTGGTCTGGGCGGTGAACACCCCCATTGAGTTCACGGTCCCGACGTTGGTGGACCAGATGAACACCGCACCGGTGATGACGTTGTTGTAGGAATCGTGTGCCGTTGCGGTGAAGGCCTGGGTCTTCCCGACGCCGACCGTCGCCGGGTTCGGCGTCACGACGATGTGGTCAACCGGACCTGGCGTCACCTCGACACCGGCATTGCCGATGAAGGTGCCGTTCTCGGCCCTCACGTAGCCCAGGCCGGGCGCGGTCTGGGCAGTGAAGTATCCGGACGGGTCCACAGAACCGAGGTCGGTGGTCCATGCGAACACAACCCCTGTTATCACGTTATCATACTTGTCGTAAGCCGTAGCATCGAAGTCAAGCGAAGTGCCCACCTCGACGGAAGCCGGGTCGGGTGTCACGATGATATGGTCGATGCCGCCGATGAGGACGTTGACGACAGCCGTGTCGCCAATTGTCCCGTTCATTGCCGTGATGGTGCCGGACCCCGGCGTGGTCTGGGCCGTGAACAGGCCCGTGTCATCGACAGTTCCGGCATCGGTCGTCCAATCGTATTCGACTCCGGGTATTGGATTGTCATAGATATCATAGGCGGTTGCGGTGAACTGCCTGGTGCTTCCGACGGTGACGTCCGCGGGGTTTGGCGTGAGTAAGACGTACTCTATCGCGCCGACAACGACCTCGACGTCAGCCGTTCCGGAAACGGTTCCGTTGGTTGCCTGAACGACCCCGATTCCGGGGATTGTCCACGCCGTGAAGAAACCGCTGGCATCGACGGTTCCCACGTCTGTTGACCAGGTGAACCCGATGCCGGGCAAAACATTGTTATACGCGTCGTATGCCACGGCGGTGAAGGCCTGGGTTTCTCCGACGGTGACATCAACGGGATCGGGTGTTACGAGAATATGGTGCAGCGGGCCCAAAACGACGTCCACCGAGGCCGAACCGGTCACTGCGGCTATCCTCGCACTGACAACCCCAGTTGCCGGAATTGTCTGGGCCGTGAAATAACCGGTTGAATTGACCACGCCCACGTTGCTCGTCCAAATGAACAGGGGGTTGGGGATCGGGTTATTGTATGTATCGTAAGCCACGGCAGTGAACTGCCAGTAACCGCCGACCGGGACCGTGGCAGGATCGGGAGTTACAATGATTGTCGCAACATTCTCCACGACCACGTTCACGTCAGCCGAACCGGTCACGGTGCCGTTGGTCGCGTTGACATATCCGGCCTGAGGCGTTGTCTGGGCTGTGAAAAGGCCGAACTGGCTCACCATGCCAACGTCAGTCGTCCAAGCGAAGACCGTTCCGGGTATGGGATTGTCGTAGATGTCGTATGCGGTGGCGGTGAACACCTGTGACCTGCCCACCTTGATAGAGACCGGCGAAGGCGTCACGGTTATATGGTCCACGCTTCCGACGATGACCTCGACGGTCGCCTGGCCGGAGACGGTGCCGTTCCTGGCGATGACGACTCCGCTTCCCGGGACTGTCTGGGCGAGGAACACGCCGAAGCTATCGATGGTCCCGACGTTCGTGCTCCATATGAAACCAACTCCGGGAATCTCGTTGTTATAGACGTCGTATGCCCTGGCGGTGAAAGGTCTGATCATGCCGACGATAACGGTTGCCGGGTCGGGGGTAACCACGATATGGTCGACCGAGCCGCTAATCACGTTGACGATCGCGTATCCCGTGATAGGACCGTTGGTGGCACTCACATAGCCAATACCTGTGGTGGTCTGGGCAATGAAGAGGCCCGAAGCGTCTATCGAGCCCACGTTGGTGTCCCAGACGAACGTGTAACCGGGCAGTGCATTGTCGTAGGCGTCATAGGCCACGGCGGTGAATAACTGTGCCGTGCTGACCACGACATTGGCCGGGTCGGGCGAGACCGTGATGTGGTCGAACGGGCCGACAACGACTTCGATCGAGGCGTTGCCGGAGGCAGTGCCGTTTGCGGCGGTGATGGTGCCAATGCCGGGCGTCGTCTGGGCCGTGAAGAGTCCCGTGGAGTTCACGGTACCGACGTCGGATGTCCAGACGAACTCGGCTCCGGGTATGATGTTGTTGTACACGTCATAGGCGGTTACCGTGAACTGCTGGCTATCTCCCACTATCAACGTTATCGGATCCGGTGTCACCACTATCCTGTCCACTGATCCGGGGGAGACGATTACCGTGGCGCTGCCGCTAACTGAACCGTTGGTGGCGGTCACCAATCCCGTTGCGGGTGTGAGCTGGGCCGTGAACAGGCCCGTGTCATCTACCGAGCCAACGGTGGTCGTCCACGCAAAATCGATGAAGCTGATCTGATTGTTGTAAACATCATAAGCGGTGGCAGTGAATTGCTGTGAATCGCCCACAATCACCGTAGCCGGGTTCGGTGTGACATCGATCCTGTCGGCAGCTCCAGGATAGACTGCGACGTTCGCCTGGCCGAATATGGAACCGTTCGTTGCCCTGACACGGCCGATCACCGGGGTGGTGGGTGCGATGAAGACGCCTGTCTCGTTGATGGTACCGACGTTCGTGGACCAGATGAAAACCACGCCTGGTATCACATTGTTCCACTGGTCGTATGCCGTTGCCGTGAAGGTGTGGGTCTCGGCCACAAAGCAGACCAGCGGATGGGGTTGGACAGTGATATGGTGCAATGGCCCGATAACAAGTTCAACGAACAGGGCCCGGGTCATGAAATACTGTATACCGCCGCCGTCGTGTATGCTTCCTGCGGTCATGAACATCTCCTGGCCCAGGGTTGCCGGGGCTTGGAGGTCGAAGTCGAAGTTCACGGAAATTCCCGCATTCCAGCTGTAATCGGACCCGCCGGTGTAGATGAACCTGATATGTCTCGGAACGGGCAACCATTGATACGCCCAGTTCGCCGGGGGAACCACGCTTGTGGGGTCGCCCCAGTGGGCCGGTACCTCGAAGGTGATCTCGTCGCCCCCGAGGTCGTGGAATATCCCGTTCGTGCCGATGTTTGTAACGGTCAGGGTGTATGTGTCTATCGAATTGGAGATGGGCTGGGCCGGTGAGATGGAGAAGTCCAGGACCGGTGCGGCCTGTGCCGAGACGAGGACCGTGTTCGAGGTCGCGTTCTCCACGTAATTCGTCTCTGTCACGCCTGTCGCCGAGGCCCCTGTGTTCAACTGGTATGAGCCCGCTACGGGCGCGAGGAGGGACACGTCGAACGACAGGGTGGCAGTGGCCAGGGGGTCTAACTCGGGTATGGTCCAGTTCAGTATCGAGCCGTCCCAGTTCCACGTACCAGATGAGGCGATCGCATTGCCCTCCCATGTGATGCCCGGAGGCAAGCCATCCTCCAGGTAGATGTTGGTCAGGCGAAGGTCGTAATGCGTGTTCTTGACCTCTATCGTCAGCCTGACCTTGGTTGAGGCCCCTATGGGGATGATGGTGAGATCGCTCGACTTGGTGACATTGATGACCCCGCATATGGACAGAGCATCGTCAGTCGAAGCAGGCATGCCGATGCCGAAATCGTCCGTGTAGTCCAGCGTGACGTTGTTCAGAAGGTATGTGCCGTCCGGTGTTCCCGAGTGGACCTGAACGGTGATCTGGAACATGTGCAGGCCGGGGTTGACGTTCCTGAAGATGAAGCGGCAGTTCCTTCCGAAGATGCTCTTGCTCCAATAATGCGGCGCCGCGGTCGGGGACGTCGTCGATGTATCGCTCACGTACGAGACCTCGGCGGGGAGCGTGTCATTGACCCAGACGTAGTTGGCATTATCCGAGCCTGTGTTATTGAAATACAACGTATACGTGAGGAGCTTCAATCCGTCAGTGATACCGTGGTCCACTGTTTTCCCCACGTTGATGAGGGTGTTCTGTATCGTGATGTTGACGATATTGGATGCTGAAACGTAATCGAGCTTGATGTTATCCTCGTTGGTGAACTCGGCAAGAGCCTGGTTGGGTATGATGAACCCTCCCGGAGTCCCGTCAAGTACCCGCACGGTGACGGTGAAGAAATTATTGCCCGTGTTGATACCCGGTATCTCCCAAGAGTAGGTGTTACCGTTGACCGCGGGCACGACGGGCGCGGTGTCAGAGACATATGCCAGGTTGGGATCGAAGGTGTCGTTGATCCAGGTGTACAGGGCCATGGCCGAACCTGTGTTGTTGTAATGAATTGTATACGTAATCAGATCTCCGGGTTCTGCCGTGGTTGCGGAGGCCGTCTTCTCCAGCTCGATGGCCGGTTCCGACACTGTAACGGCCGCGAAATCCGAGCTCACCCCGAGTTCGTTTCCCTCGTCATCTGTGTAAACGAGGTTCACAACGTTCAACACCTCCTCGTTGTCAACGACCGAGGGGCCTATCTCGACCACGATCCAGAACCAGTGGCTTCCCGGCGGGACGTCCTGGAAGTGCCATGAGTAATACCCGTTGACGTATTGGTACGGCACGCTTGCGTTGTGGTCGACCAGCATGAGCGTGCCCGGCAAAGTGTCGTTCACCCAGACGTCTCCGGCGTTGCCGATCCCCGTGTTGTTGTAGAATATTTTATACATCAGTTTGTCACCCGCTGAGATAGCCTCCTTCGACCCGTAAGATGAAGTGCCGCCTAGCTGGGCGACCTCCTGCGCGATGGCCTCGTATATCTCCTGAAGCTGAGCGCTGGTGGGTGCGAAATAGTATTCCCCGCCGGCCGAGGTCCTGCCGATCTCCTGTAATTGCCATTCGGAAAGCTGTGTGACACTGAGGCCTATCGTGAACACGTGCATGGGTGCCATGCATATGCCCCCGTCGCCGTCACCTGACGGGTCGTACGGGTCGCCGTAATCATCGTCCGTGTTACCGTCGTCCTGGCCCATCCGGCCGAGGGGGTCCCCGTCCGGCCACTCCTGGGTATCATCATTTTTGTAACCATTTTGACTGTTATAATCTTCCCCGTCCGTCATTGCGACCACCACAGGTATGTTCTCGGTGCCGTCGACCAGGTTTATGCCGTCCCATATCGAGTCCCAAATGGGCGTTCCACCGTAGGCGGTCAACGAGTTGATGCGCGCTATTGTCTGGGACCTGCCCGTGGGAGTCAACAATGTAAGGTCCTGTAACAGCCACGGTATCCACGGTGCACTGCTGGAGAATCTGATCAAGGCCACATAATCCGTGTCCTCGAGGGTATTCACAAATTGGATTGCAGCGTTCCTTAGGTCGATTATCGGCTGCCCGCTCATCGAGCCTGAGGTGTCAAGTACGAGGACCACTTCCTTCGGAGGGCTGGCAACCGCAGTTGTGTTCAGCCTCGCAATATCGATGACGTTCGGATCGCTGAAGGAGGTGCCCGTGACGAAGACTACATCCTCGTCGCCCACGCCCGCCCAGTTCGGGACCGTGTGATTGACAAATATGGTCTTCTGCCCGCCGTTTGCGGCCAGTACCCCGGTGTCAGGCAGTCCCATAGGGTCGCCGTTGGTGTCCGACAGCGGGGTCCAATCCGTGTTAAAGAACTGCACGGTCCAGCCCAATAGTGAGGAATTATCGAGGTCAATGGAATCGGCGACCGCCTGCAGGTTCGTGATGTTGACCATGTATGGGATGGTCACGCCGAGAGTGCATGTACCCCACTGGTCAGGCTCTACGATGATGTCCTTAATAACGAGCTCGACGGTCTTATCCACGTTAATGATGGGAAGGTAATGGATCCTGGTGGTGGCATTGTCCATTGTCTGCGGGAGCATGTATCCGTTCGAAGTGGTGTAATCACAGAACACCCAATTGGTCAGGAGGAGGCCGTTTTCCAAGCCCAGGTCCACGCTTACTGTGACTGACACAGACCATATGCCCGGAAGGACACCGGTGAAATGCCAGTATACAACGCCACCAGCGTAAGTCCCCCCGCCCGTGGCGCTCACGAAGTTCACCTCGGCCGGCAGAGTGTCGTTAAGCCAGACATTTGACGAGATCATCTCGCCGGTATTGTTGTAGTAGATCGTGTAGGTGATGATGTCCGCAGGCTCGGCCGTCTCGGGCGCCGACTTTTCAGGTTGGATGGAAGATGACAGGACATTGATCAGGTCCGAGTCTGTGAGGGTAGAGTTTGATATGTCGGTCGCGGTAACGTTCTGGCTTGGCCTCGTGAACAGCATCAACCCGAAGAATGAATAGGTACCCGAATCGGCCGATGTGAACGTGTGGTCGGGAGGTAAGGCTGCCGGATAGGGATCGGTTGAGGAAAGGGCGACGGTCCCCAGATAATCCGTCTTGACGTTGTCGTTTGCGTCGTAAACGGTCAAGGTGACGCCGAATGGTATTCCGGCGGGAATGGTGCCCGGCGAATCGAGTATGAAATATGCGGCCGCACCGGGTATGACGTTCACAAAGGCTGAATCGGTCAATCCGCCGTAATTGCCCATGACGGTCCAGTTACCGACCCGGCCGGCTATGTAGGCGTTCTGGATCATTATCCCCAGGGGGTCATTTTCAGTGAACGCCGTCCCTGCGGTGACGTCCCAGGTGTTACCGTCGAAGTCATAGGCCATTGCAGTGAAAATCAGGGTGTCATCGGCCGTGATCGTGGCGAAGTCCGGTGTAACGTCGATCGAGACGGCGATCCCGTGAAGGACGTTCACGGTCGCGTTTCCTGAGATGCCGCTGTCATTTGCGAATATTACCCAGGTTCCGACGATGTCTGCCGTGAAGTAACCGGTCACGTCCACGGAGCCTCCTCCGTTCACGGACCACGCGGGAGTGATGGCGACAGGATTGTCGTAAAGGTCGTAACCAGCCGCAAAGAACTGCTTGCCGTTATCCGCCGTCATCGTCCAGGGGTTAGGTGTAACGACGATGTGGTCCAGGGGCCCGGTGATTACCGTGACAGATGAGAATCCGGAGACCGTACCGTTGGTTGCCGTCACCGTCCCTGTACCCGGCGTTGTTTGAGCCGTGAAGAAGCCGTCGGAGTCAATCGTTCCTACGTTCGTGGTCCATATGTAGTCCACGTTGGGTATGAAATTATTATAAGCATCAAAGGCCAATGTATTGAACTGCTGTGTGTCTCCCACGACGATCGTCAACGGGTCGGGGAACACGAATATCAGGGCAACCGCCCCGGGCACCACGTTCACGGTGGCCTGGCCGGTTATCAGGCCGACGGTTGCGGTTACCATTCCCGAGGTTGGAGAGGTCTGCGCGGTCAGGTATCCGGTGGAATTAACGACGCCAACGTTCGTGGTCCAGGTGAAGGTCAATCCTGATATCGGGTTATCATAAATGTCGTAGCCTGTGGCGGCGAACTGCTGGGACTCGCCCGCGCCCACGTCCGCCGGATCGGGGGCAACGCCAATGTGATCGAGCGGACCCGTGATGATGGTTACAATTGAGAACCCTGACACCGAACCGTTCGTGGCCGTGACCGTCCCTGCGCCCGGCGTGGTCTGGGCCGTGAGGAATCCTGTCGCGTCTATAGAGCCCACTGTCGTCGTCCATGCAAACGTTACCCCGGAGATGAGGTTTCCGTAGGCATCGTAAGCGGTTGCCGAGAACATCCGGTTCGCGCCCACCACAACCGTTACGGGATCGGGTACGACAACGATACTGGCCACCGGGCCGACGACCACGTTGACGACCGCCGTTCCGGTCACGGTCCCGTTCCTGGCGCTGATGAATCCCGAACCCGGGACGAACTGGGCCGTGAATAGACCGGTCGGTCCAACTGAGCCCACATCGGTGGTCCAAATGAATGCTACCCCAGTGATTGCATTGGCATAGCTGTCGTAGGCGACGGCGGTGAACTGCTGCTGTGCCCCAACCGGTACGGTCGCGGGGTCCGGGGTGACGATAATGTGGTCAACCGGCCCGGGTATGACGGTGGCCAAGGCCGTTCCGGTAACCGTGCCGTTCATTGCCGTGATCACGGCAACTCCGGGAGCCGTCGGCGCGGTGAAGAGCCCCGAGGCGTCAATGGAACCGATGGTCGTGCCCCAGGCGAATGTCACACCTGATATCACGTTGTTGTAGATGTCATATCCGACCGCGCTGAAGGCCTGGAATTGGCCCACCACCACCGTAACGGGGGTGGGCGTCACAAATATGTGGTCCAAAGGTCCGACGACTATCTCTACGTTCGCCGAGCCTGTCACGGAACCGTTGATCGCCAAGACGATCCCGAATCCGGGCGATGTCTGGGCAGTGAGCAACCCGCTCGAGTCGATGATGCCCACACTGGTGCTCCAGGTGAAATCGACTCCCGGGATCGCGTTATCGTAACCGTCGTAAGCCGTCGCGGTGAACGTTCGGGTGGTGCCAACAACCACAGTTGCCGGGTTCGGACTGACCAGGATGTAGTCGATGGTCCCCGAGACGACATGAACGACAGCGCTGCCGCTGACGGTGCCATTCCTGGCAATGATAGTGCCTGAGGCGGGCAGGGTCTGTGCGGTGAAAAGACCGTTCTGGTCGACCGAGCCGACGTTGGTGCTCCAGTCGAAGCCCATGCCCGTGATCACATTGTTATAAACGTCATACGCGATGGCGTTGAATTGCTGGTCCTCGCCCACGATGACGATCGCCGGATTGGGTGTGACCACGATGTGGTGTAGGTCTGCCGGGATGATGGTCACGATCGCCGAGCCGGCAATCGCGCCAGATGTGGCCCTCACATACCCTGTACCGGTCCGTGATCGGGCCGTGAAGAGGCCCGCGTAGTTCACGACACCGAGATTGGTGCTCCAGAAGAAGGTCGTGTTCGTGATGACGTTGTCATAGACATCATACGCGGTCGCGTTGAATTGCTGCTGGGTACCCACGACTACGGATACCGGTGAGGGTGTGACGACGATATGGTCCAACGACGAGGCGACTATCTCCACAATGGCTGACCCCGTCACAGAGGCCGTGGTCGCATTCACGAATCCCAGTTTAGCAATAGTGTTGGCGGTGAAGAAGCCGGTCGAATTGACAACACCGAGGTCCGTGGTCCAGAAGAACATCACCCCAGATATGATGTTGTCAAATGAATCATATGCAGTAGCCGTGAATTGCTGGGTATCGCCCACCATTATCAGTATCGGGCTGGGCAGCACCACTATATGGTCCACGTCCCCGGTTATCACCGTCACATCGGCCCATCCCGTGGCGGAGCCGTTCTTTGCCCTTACCCAACCCGTGTCGGGAAGGGTCTGTGCGGTGAACAGACCTGCATTATCGACGGAGCCCACGTTGGTGCTCCAGTTGTATCCCAGACCAACGATCTCATTGCCGTAAACGTCGAAACCGGTGGCCGTGAACTGCTGCGTGTCATCAACCTTCACCGAGACGGGGTTCGGGGCCAGGTCGATGCGGTTGAGGTCACCGGGTATGAGGGTCACACTCGCCGTTCCGAGTATTGAGTTATTCTCGGCCTCCACCACGCCCGAAGAGACGGTGGTTTGAGCGGTGAACAAACCGGTCGGATTTACAGTACCGATGTCTGTGGTCCAGTTGTATGAAACTCCCGGGATCACGTTGCCGTATTGGTCGTAGGCGATCGCGGTGAATTGCCTTTGCTTGCCGACCTTAACCGTGGCCGGGTCCGGCGACACGATTATACTATCGATATCGCCGATGATAACGGTAACATCCGCTTCTCCAGTCACCGAGTCGTTGGTCGCTGCGACAACACCGGTCCCTGGAACGGTTTGCGCCGTGAAGAGACCGCCCGCATCAACAGTGCCCACATCGGTGCTCCAGGCGAACGCTGCCCCTACAATGACATTGTCATAGGCGTCGTAGGCGGTGGCGCTGAACGCCTGCGTAAGACCGACCATAATAGTGAATGGCGAAGGCGAGACCACGATGTGATGGATGTCACCTATGAGTACGGTGATGGAGGCGGATTCGGTGACCGCCCCCGAGGTCACGTTCACGTAACCATTGCCTGGCACGGTCTGCGCCGTGAAGAAACCTGTCGAGTTCACCACACCTACGGTGGTGGTCCAGAAGAACGCCGCATCCGGTATGAGGTTGTTATAGGCGTCATAGGCGGCGGCGGTGAACTGCAGAGTCTCACCCACCTTCATGGTGGCCGAGCCGGGCAATAATATGATATAGTCCACGGCACCGACCTTAACGGTAACGACCGCCGTACCGACAAGGGTGCCGTTTGTAGCCTCAACCACACCGACTGTCGGAGTGGTCTGGGCCGTAAGGAAACCGCCGGCATCTATCGAGCCAACGTCAGTCGTCCAGTCGAATGTCACCCCCGGGATGGCGTTGTTGTGGGCATCGTAGGCCGTGGCCGTGAACTGCCGCGTTCCGCCCACGCTCAGTGTAATTGGGTTGGGGGAGACCACGATATGGTCTGCGTTCCCCAGGGTGACGGTGACGCCTGCGCTTCCCGTGATCGAGCTGCTCGTAGCCTCGACGGTTCCGGAACCCGGTGTGGTCTGGGCCGTGAACAGGCCAGTGCCGTCCACGGTGCCGACGTCCGTCGTCCAGCTGTAGCTCACCCCGGTAATGATGTTGTCGTACTCGTCGTAGGCCGTTGCCGTGAAAAGCTGTGAATCCCCGACCTGGAGGGTCACTGGGTCGGGCGTCACGAGTATGTGGTGGAGGGGACCCGCTTCGATCGTTGCGACGGAGTTGCCGGAAATCGGACCGTAGGTTGCCGTTATGGTTGACAATCCGGGTGTGGTAGGTGCGGTGAATAGGCCGCCCGCAGTGACGGTGCCGTTGGTGGCGGTCCATGTTATGCCAACACCGGAGACCAGGTTGCCGAATTGGTCATACGCAGTCGCCGTGAATTGCCGGTTTTCCCCGACGACCACCGTCGGGAAGGCCGGTGAGACCTGGATGCTCGTCACTGGCCCCACCAACACCTCCACACTTGCCAAACCGGTCACAGTCCCGTTGGCGGCCGTAACGGAACCGAAACCGGGAGTGGTCTGTGCGGTGAAGGACCCGCTCGGGTCAACGCTGCCGACGTTGGTGTTCCAATCGAAGTCTATACCTGCCAGAAGGTTATTGTAAACGTCATAGGCGGTGGCCGAGAAGGCTTGGGAAGCGCCCACCTCAAGGAAAACCGAGGAGGGTGCCACGTCAATGTGATGGACACTGCCCGGTACAACCGTTACGTTCGCATACCCAGTGACGGATGCGTAGGTCGCGCTGACAAATCCGGTTCCGGGGGTTGTCTGCGCCGTCAGGACTCCAGTGTGGATGATAACTCCCAAGTCAGTGCTCCAGAAGAAGGTGGCGTTGGGTATGACGGAGTTGTTTGCATCGTAAGCTATGGCCGTGAACGACTGCTGCGTGCCCACCTCGACCGTCGCCGGGTCCGGGGCGACCACAATGTGGTCCACTGGTCCCAACACACCCGTACTCTGGTCTGAAAACGGCTGCCGGTCATCACCGCCGTTCAGCGGCGATTGGGTGCCGATGGCATTTGCCAGTTCATCCGATATTGTGAAGTAACCGTCGTTGGAATCCTGGCCCCGGTTACCGGCAAGGTCGAGCGCAGTGACCTTGACCAGACACGTCCCGGAATTTGTGAATGGGATGCGCCAATCGTACGAGCCATCGTTCGGCTCGTTGTCCGCTAACAGATCCCAATCCAGGCCTCCGTTGATGCTATAATAGATATCAACGGTGTTCTGGGCCATCAAGTAGTTGTCTTCGGTGCTCCAGGTGATCTCCTGAATCGAACCTGATATCCATACGACGCTCTCGCAAGGGGCCATCACATTCACCATCGGCTCAGCGGAATCGATGGTGAAAACGGAATCGGAAAGCGCACCCTCCCAACCGCCTGTTTCGACCTTTACCAGACATTCGTCCGAGTTCAGATGCGGGAGTCTCCATGCGAACCTTCCTTCGTTCCTCACGGATTCCCCTATTAGCACCCAGGAACAGCCTCCGTCTATCGAATAGTAAACGTCCACGAATACGGCGCGGGCGCAGATATCGTTGTCCGACCATTCGATATCGATGACATCCCCGCCCTTCCAAACCTCGCCGCCGGCCGGCGACAGGACATCGAAGATCGCAGGGGATTGCTCCATCGAGGTCGGCAAGGACTCGACCTCATCGTTCGGCATTCCGAGTACGCCGGCAAACATACTGGTCAACAACACGAATGACATCAACGCTGTCAGAAGCTTGCCGCTACCCGCTCTATTCGACACATTCAAGGGTCTAGTAGAACTACTCAAGTGACCACCCTCCTCTCTTAATTACGCGAATATTATAGGTCGCAATACGCAGATTATCATATTTAAATCTTTGTTAACATATTCTTATTTATGGTTGTTGTAAATTTTTAAGTCGAAATGTTTAAGAGGCAATATGGTCATGTATTCTTAGGAGGGGAGTAATGAAAGGGACAGCTCCGCTCGTGATAAGCCTGATGATTACGATATGCCTGTTAACTTCCGGATTCAGTTCTGAACCGACAGTAGGGTCCTCGCTTGCGGACCCTGACATTTGGGTCAATCCGCAAAGGTTCGACTTCGTCGTGGAGACGGGGCTGACCGATTCGGATACGTTGACGGTCGGCAATAACGGCACGGCGTTTCTCGATTACACCATTTTGGGAGCCGATGCTCAGAATGATGTCCTGGTCCTTGACGGAGCCAACGCCGGCTCTACCAATGCCCTTAATGCTTTGACAACTGCCGGGTTCAACGTGACTAACGCGGGACGCCCCTCCTTATACACCGGCACGCCCGATCCCTCGAACTTCGACCTGATGATCCTGCTCATCGGGGATGATTACACTAACGACATGCCCAACGCGGGACAGACCGCCATCGAGAGTTACGTGAACAACGGCGGAGGAATCATCATGACGGAGTGGATAGGCTTCCATGTCCAGAACGGAAGATACACCCAGCTTTCTGCCATGGTCCCGATGTTAAGGACGGCCGGGAACCACGCGGTGGAGACCTGCAATGTGCTCTTGCCCGCTCATCGGATAGCCGATGGGATCCCCGCATCGTTCATGACGGTCCATCACTCGTTCGGTGTAATGAGCGCAAAGTCCGGAACGAGCGTGGTGGTCGACGGAAGCCTGGCCAACCACGAGGTGGCCTTCAGGGGCTATTCCTCCGGCATGGCCGTCCATTTTGCCACGGTCGGCAGGTACAGTTCATATGACGCATGGACGGACCCGGACCTTACGCAACTGCTCCTGAATTCAGCGAATTGGCTGACCAACAACGGCAGTTACAGCCTTCCTGATTGGCTCACGGTGACCCCGCCCGACGGCATGATCGCCCCTTCTGTGACTCGCGACCACCAATTCGAGGTGGACACGGCAACGCTCGCGCCCGGGAACTACTACTATGATGTGGAAATCGAAAGCAATGACCCGAACGAGGATCCATTGATTGTACCCGTCACCCTTCTGGTCACCGTCGCCCACAACCTGAGGACCTCGCAGATGAGCGTCAATCCCGAAGCCGAGAACGGCAAGCCCCTGTGGATCAATGGAACAATAGTAAACGAAGGGTTCTCGGACGAGGTGAACGTTATTGTTCAACTTCAATTGGATTACACTGTAATCAACTTCACGGTGATACCGTTACTTGTCTCGCTCGACCATGCTGACGTGTCATTCATATGGACCCCATCCGCAGAGGGCTCGTACATTCTGTCCATCTATGCGGTTCCCGTCGTCGGTGAGTCAATAACGGGTAATAATTGGCAGAACAGGACAGTGAACGTCACTAATCAAGCCGATGTCTGGGTCACTCCGAATTCGTTCGATTTCACAATCGAGACCGGTGGAACGGGTTACGGCAATTTCACGATAGGGAACACCGGTCTGGCGGATCTCGTGTATGACATCGACCTACCACTCCTCCATTACTGGGACCTGGACGAGACATCGGGCACCACTGCCTACGACTCGGCAGGGACCCTCCACGGTAACGTCATCAACGCACAGATCGATCAACCGGGAGTAAAGGGCAGGTCCTACTATTTCGACGGCACCGACGATTATGTGGAATTCGATGATGACCCGAGCCTGAACTTCAATACGGGCGACGATTTCAGTATCTATATGTGGATAAACACAACTGCAAATAACGTCAGGTTCCTCTCGAAGCGATTGGTGCCGGGAGATGCAAGAGGATATCTCATGCACATCGAGAATAACAACTTCGGCATCTACCTGGACTTCGGCTCTTCAGGGGCCCTTGTCCGTGGAGGCCCGGCGATAAATGACGGGAAATGGCATCAGGTCGGCTTCTGTCGTTCCGGCAGCATCCTCGAGGCATTCGTGGACGGCGTGAGCATAGGAACCAACATTGCGGCAGGTGGCGACCTGAGCAATTCAAATCCGCTTCTCCTTGGTGCGGAGCAGGACGGCACTCTCGAGTTCCCCGGATACATTGACGACGTCAAGGTCTTCAACCAAGCCGTACCTCCATCCGGTGCCCTGAACACCCTGATAGACGTTGGCTGGCTTTCGGTCAATCCGGACTCGGGCATCATCTCACCAGGTGGTTCGACAGACCATATGGTGACCGTGAACACTTCAGGCCTGAGCCCCGGATATTATCAGGCTTCGATATTGATACAGTGCAACGACCCCGGCACCGATGCCTTCAGCATCCCCGTCTATCTGACTGTCATGGACTACAAGGTCCTCAACATCCCGTTGGGCGAAGGCTGGAATCTTGTGTCCATCCCGTTAATACAGGATGACACAACGCTGGACCAGGCCCTGGCGTCCATCAACGGCAAATGGGACATTGTCCAGACATATGACCCGTTGTATCCCGGTCTCTGGAGGTCGAACTGCACCTTCAAACCGGACCAATTGAACGACCTGTCTTCCATCGACTACACCGCAGGCTTCTGGATCAACATCACAGAATCGAACGTGACGCTCTCAATTGAGGGTTTTGTCCCCATCTCTACAAACATACCGCTGTACGCCGGTTGGAACCTGGTTGGTTATCCGTCGCTTGTCAACAGGACAATAGCCAACGCATTGACGACCACGGGCTATGACCAGCCCGTCGAAGGGTTCAGCGGGGCATCGCCGTACAGGACAACGCCCCTTCCTGACACATATTTGATGACGCCTGGTGAGGCTTACTGGATACACGTGCCAGCGGACACGACATGGAGAGTAGATTGGTAATCCGAATCCCTGGGTACCCGATTTTCTCGACCGAATGTTAATTAACAATAAATCAATCACTCAACCGGTAATCTCATGAAGTTCGTTATCGTATATTGGACGAGGCATGGCAACAACAAGAGGATCGTTGAACATATCGAGGAGAGCTTACAATCAAGGGGCGAGGTCCGGGTCTTCCTGACAGGAGAGGCCGACCCTACGGCACTGCCGCCTGCGGATTTCTACATCTTTTCTTCGGCCACCGAAGCGTTCAGGATCCAGAAGAACATGAGGAAGTTCATCAAGAGGATCAAGGGTCTGGAGGGTAAAAAGTACGGCATCATAAACACCCACGCAATGGAGAACAAGAACTGGCTCGACAGCATGGAAAAGATGCTGAGTAAGAAGGGCATGGTCAAGGCCGCTGGGATAGACTTCCGTATGGAGGGTAAGGTCGAGGGCGGCCAGGGGCTACAAGAAGGCTGGGAAGCGAAACTCGACACTTTCATCAACAAGCTGGTGACGGGGTGAAGAAGCTCCTTTTCATATGCGTGGGCAACTCCTGCCGAAGTCAAATGGCAGAGGGCTTTGCCCGGCATTACGGCAAGGATTATGTCGAGGTCAAGAGCGCGGGAACCCAACCTGCTATCGATGTAGCACCGCTGGCGATACGGGCGATGAAAGAGAAGGGCATCGACATATCCGACCAAAGACCTGATATGCTTACTATGGAGATGCTGAGTGATACAGATGTTGTCATCTCAATGGGCTGCGGGGTCGAGGAATCCTGCCCAATGCCCTTGAGGAGCGATACCGAGGATTGGGGTTTAGGCGACCCGATTGGCCAGCCAATAGAGGTCTACCGCCAGGTAAGGGATGAGATCGAGAAAAGAGTGAAGGAGTTACTCAAGGGCATTAATCCATAAAGTTATTATCCCGGAGGGTTTTCGTCTGACCCGCAAAAAGTAATGCGTTGACGATTATTATGCCCTCTAAGTTCGATAACCATAATCGTCGGTCTTGACGAAACCATAAGTTATTAAAACGGATGGGTTTCGTCTGACCCGCAAAAAGACTTTGTAAACTATGCGGATACCGTCGCAATTTTGCGGGGATGGCCCAGCCCGGTAAGGCGCAGGATTGCTAATCCTGTGACGGAAACGTCTCGGGGGTTCGAATCCCCCTCCCCGCGCTCAATATTCTGGGATTCGTACCGTAGG